>JABAHQ010000030.1_pt2 | contig 34834 bp, 25 predicted proteins | sample 7062091 | NCBI WGS metagenome assembly JABAHQ01 (sample SAMN14534359, study PRJNA622989) | marine sediment metagenome | biome: marine biome [ENVO:00000428]; feature: marine pelagic biome [ENVO:01000023]; material: deep marine sediment [ENVO:00002113] | place: India: Gulf of Kutch | collected... | reverse complement strand
TAGAGGGTATCCACAAAGGCGACCGCATCTAATTCTAACTCCGAGCCCTGCCGCTGGGCAATCCAGGTTTGCCCGCCATTGGTAGTGTGCAGAATAATCCCTGTTTCCAGGGCGCTGCCGCCGCCCCCCACAACCCAGCCATGCAGCGAATCGACAAAAGAGACATCGCTGAGGCTGGATTGCGTTCCCGGTGTCTGATCGATCCAGGTCTGACCGCCGTTACCGGTGTGCAAGATAATTCCCTCAAAGCCGTTACCGGTGAAAGCCTCACCGGCAACCCAGCCATGATGGCGGTCAATAAAGCTAACCGCCTGTAGCTTAAATCCGGTTCCACTGTTCTGGGGCAGCCAGGTTTGCCCGCCGTTAGTAGTATGGAGAATCGTGCCGCCGCTTCCCACAATCCATCCGTATTGGTCGTCAACAAAGGTAAGGTTCAAACCGCCTCCCCCGGATTGCTCAAACCAGGATTGTCCGCCGTCAGTGGTTTTTAAAATAAAGTTGGGAGCATTGCCGATAACCCATCCGGTTTGGGAATTGACAAAATCTACCGCTACCATATTGTCAAAGCCATGCGGAATCTCTGAGTGAATCAGATTCTCCCAGGTTAAACCGCCATCAGTAGAGTGAAATACCCCTGCTTCTGTTGCACTCACACCGCCTCCCCACACCTCCAAGTCATTCAAGAAAGCAAAACTGTTCATGGCTTGATCAGAGAAATAGGACCAACTTTGCCCCCCATCGCTACTAGCATAGATGCCAATAATTGTTGCGACAAAGATCCGGTTATTATTTAAAGCAACAATATCACGACCGCGAACTTCGGCAATGGTATCTGTTATAGATGTCCTGGTCCAATTCTCCCCCCCGTCCGTTGACCTCCAGACAAATCGAGATGTGCCAACTCCCCATAAATGTAACGAATCGGTAAATATGATTTGGCTTACGCCTGCCAGACTGGAATCCCGTTCCCAGGTTTGCCCGCCATCGGTGGTATGGAGGCCATAAAAAAGTTCACCGACCGCCCAACCCTTGAGCGTATCCAAAAAAGTAATCCCGGAAACTTTCTCTCCGAAGATCTGCTGCTCCCAAGTTTGCCCGCCGTCACTGGTATGTATCACGCCCAGGCTGTCCGCCCAGCCGTGAAGAGAATCCACAAAATAGATAGCATCGAGGACATTAAAATATTGAGCCTCCCAGCTTTCTCCGCCATCAGTCGTATGATAGATATTATTCGGCGATGAGGGTGTAAAACTGGGTCTGCCCATACCCCACCCTTCTGAGGCATTGATAAAAAAGATATCGTCGAATAAGAGATCAGTGTAAACGATTTCCCAGTTATCTCCGCCATCGGTAGTGCGAAACAAGGTCGTGTTTTGGGGAGCCATCCAGCCATGTAGGCTGTCCGCAAAAAATACTTTACGAATGGGATCGCCGAAGGGCAGGGGGTTCTGCCATTGCCAGCCTTGAGCGAATGTATGAGCACTTATCCATAAGATGCAGATTATGGTAAATAAAAACGGATTTAAGTGTCTCATTTTTTTAACCCATTGTTTAAAAACTAAAGGTTGTAATTATTTTGTTACTTGGGCATCTTTTTAAAATAATCCGTATAGTTTTTCGTTGGTCTGCAGCAACAGCGTATAATGAGTCTGTTGAAAAAGTCGCTTGCAGAAGTTAAATAAAATTACAATTGATATTTATTAAGTGCAAGAAAAATCATTCCTTGTGGGATCCTAAGAGCAAGCTGAGAAGGGTTGATTCAAGATTAATATGCTAGGCCTCCAGTATTTAATGACCCAGATTCTTTTTTGTCAATTCCATGTTCCTTTACCCCCTTGACAAATTACCCTACAAAAGGTATCTTTCGTAAGGTAGAATGTTAACAATCAGGATAAATCCATGTCTAAAAACCCCAAAAAAGCCTTACAAATTACCTTACGAAATGATTTGGTGATGGTGAATCAAAAGATCGATTCCCTGGCTACCTGGATGGCGGCCTACTTACAGTATGAAGTGACTACCCGGGAGACAACCCGGAAAGTGCAGCGCCGCGACCTTCTAACCTTTCTCAACGTCATGGTGCAGGAAGCCGGTAATGACAATTTACAGAACTGGTCGCCGCGCCTGTCGCAGACGTTCAAGGGCTGGCTGCAAAAAGAAGTGAATGTGGATAATACCCGGCGGTGGAACGATCGAACTGTTAATCGTATTCTGGCTCACCTGAAAACCTTTGCCAGGTGGGTGCACAAGTATCGGCCCTTTCCCCTGGGCAATCCCATGGAGAAAATTAAATTGATCTCCACTGCCAGCTTGTTGGCTATTGACCGGGCCATCACCGCCGGCGAGCGGCGCCGATTGCTGGATGCAGCGGATCTTTTGGTCGAAACCGGTGGCCGATCCAAAGACCGGCACCGCTATCGGGATGCCACCAAACGGCCGCGGCGAAAAGACTACCGGCCTTATCGGAATCGAGCGATTACCTACGCTCTGATTGAGACAGGGATGCGGCGGGCCGCCGTGGTATCCATCAATGTGGATGATGTTGATTCTGCAAAACGTACTATCCGCACTGAGGAAAAGGGGGGAAAACCAGCCATCAGTCGACTAAAAGAGCAAAACTGGATAGCTTTACCTGCGGTATTAAATCAACTGGAAAATTATGCAGAATATGAAATCGGAGGAAGACGTGTTAATGAGGACGGATATATACGCATATTAGCCAGACCTGCATATATTGGCAGAAAATTTCGTGGCACTATGGTAAACTATTTTGAGATTTTTAAGGGTTTAGAGATTCGCAAAGATGGTTTAGTCATAGCAACCCTACCGAATTACCAGTGGTATCGGAGGTTATATGGTTGGGTTTATGATACCCCATTGCCGAAAAAGTTCGTTTTACAACATGGTCAGCAGTTACAAGAGAGTCCGCGAATTGCTGTCGCATAATGCGCAGTACACGTTTTATGTAAACTAACTCGTTTAGCCTAAAACCCAATGGGACATTTCATTACTAGCATCGGGAAATTTTACGCCGAACGTAGCCGTTAATCAATCCCAAATCAAATATCTAACCCAGGAGCAACTGACCGCTCTTTTTGTCAAAATCAAAGCATATCATGAAATGAGAATTTCTTCAACTTGCAGTATCAAGAATTTACATTTTTTTATATATCGCATAATATGGTATCACCTCAAAAAGGAACTTGAATCCAAAAAGTGTGTTAACTATATTATAATGTATTACGATGTATTAAAAAGGGGATTGTTATCAATAAGATGTTCTCATTATAATTTTTAAAATAATAGTATTAATAAAATCTAAACAAAAAAGAAATAAAATGGCAAAAAATCATCAGCAAACAATTTCAGCCCGAATTCAAGAAGAGGTTGTTAAAGAATTAAGCAAGGTTGCCAAAGAAACAGAAAGGAGCATGAGTTTTCATATTGAAAAGGCTTTGAGGCTCTACCTAAGGGATTATATCGATTATCAAATTGCTCTTGATCGTCTAAACGACCCTTCGGATAGAGTCATCTCATTTGAAGAGATGGAGAAAAAGGTTGGCTTACGCGATTAATTTTAAGGAATCTGTTAGCAAAGATGTAGAAAAGATCAACAAAGCTGAACTCGGACGTATTTTCCAGAAAATATTTGGTGAATTATCAAAAGACCCCAAAAGGTATCCTGAACTAAAAGATAAACTTAAAGGCATTAGAAAGTTAAGGATTGGTGACTACAGAGTCTTATTTTCAATTACCGGAAATGAGGTTTTGATCTTGAGAATAGGACATAGAAAAGAAGTTTATAAATAAATTAAAGGGTTGAGTACTATTACATGCCATTATTGGAGATATTGCAGAGTATTACGAACAGCGTGAAGAAATTATTGGTTTTGATAATATGGGTCGAATTTTAGTTGTTATATTCACACAACGGAACGACGAAACAATTCGCATTATATCGGCACGAAAAGCAACCCCCAACGAGCGAAAACAATATGGCAACCGTTAACAAAACAATAGACGAAATCAAGGCTGAATTACCGGATAAGCCACCGGCAAAACTTCCTGAGGATGCGGATATTGATCTCTCCGATATCCCGGAAGCGACGCGGGAGGAGTTCGAGAAGGGTAAGGCATTGACCGACCAAAATGTTATATACTGCCGCATTCTGCTTGCTTTGATAGATCACAATAATTTATCACCCCGGGAAGTGACACGCCATACAAAGCTATCAACTGATACGATCAATTTAATCCGAAAATCTGGTCGATATCCCGTCCTGCTCAGGCGCTTAATGTTTGCCATTATCGCTTTGATAGGAAACCCGACATTGCATCGCCAGATTGAAATCCCGCCCCTGGTGCAAAAGGAACTTGACAAACTTATTAATGCAGCATAATTTTACTTTAAGACTTTCACAGAATTCTTCACACCATTCTATCATCCCTGATAGAATTCCGGTCGGCACTGAGTGCCACATTTCGCAAAATGGCAAATGGCTGTCATTCTTCTGTAGAGAGCACCTTGTGCGTGTGCACTACTCTATTGGGTTTTTATCCAGACAATCTTGTTAATCCTGTCAAATTTTTTTAACTTATCATCGTCAACCTAAAAAATCCCCCATGTCGAACTTCTTTAATGGAGATCAATACTGTGAAGAGACCAATCGAATTCATCGTTCTCGGATTTTTGTTACTCACTGTTTCCAATCTGTTGGTTGCCCAGGAAAAGAGGGCTTCAAGGCTGCTATCGGATAGCACCTTTGCCGGGCTGAAACTGAGAAGTATAGGACCGGCGTTTATGTCCGGCCGCATTGCCGATATCGCCATCCATCCTGATGACAATAACCTCTGGTATGTGGCCGTCGGTTCCGGCGGCGTCTGGAAAACCGAAAATGCCGGCGTCACCTGGAAACCGATTTTTGACAATCAAAGCTCATACTCCATCGGCTGCCTGACCATTGATGCCAACAATCCCCATGTCATCTGGGTGGGTACCGGTGAAAACGTCGGCGGTCGGCATGTGGGTTACGGCGACGGGATTTATCGCAGCCGCGACGACGGCGCCCACTGGGAAAACATGGGGTTGAAAAATTCTCATCACATTTCCAAAATCATTGTGCACCCGGAAAATTCTGATATCATCTGGGTGGCTGCCCAGGGACCGCTCTGGTCAAAAGGGGGAGACCGGGGACTCTATAAATCCACTGATGGCGGGCGCCACTGGAAAAAAGTTTTAGGCGACGATGAATGGGTGGGCGTTACCGATATCGTGATCGATCCCCGCGATCCCGACCGGCTCTACGCGGCCACCTGGCAGCGGCACCGCAATGTGGCCGCTTACATGGGCGGTGGACCGGGTTCGGGGCTGCATCGCTCCAGCGACGGTGGCGTCACCTGGGAAAAGCTGAGCAAAGGGCTGCCCAATTCCAATATGGGGAAAATCGGCCTGGCCATTTCCCCGCAGCGACCCGACGTACTCTACGCCGCCATCGAGCTGGATCGTCGCAGCGGCGGGGTATTTCGTTCCACCAATCGCGGCTCGACCTGGGAGAAGCGTTCCGAAGCGGTTGCCGGCGGCACCGGTCCCCATTATTACCAGGAGCTTTATGCCAGCCCCCATCAGTTTGACCGGATTTACCTGGCCGATGTGCGCATGCAGGTCTCCGACGACGGCGGCAAAACCTTTCGCCGGATGAAAGAGGAACACAAGCATTCCGACAATCATGCCCTCGCTTTCCGCGTCGACGATCCCGATTACCTGCTGGCAGGCACCGACGGCGGCATTTACGAAAGTTTCGATGTGGCCGAAAACTGGCGCTTTGTTGCCAATCTGCCGGTGACCCAATTTTACAAAGTTGCCCTCGACGATGCCGAACCGTTTTACAACATTTATGGCGGCACCCAGGATAATAATACCCAGGGCGGCCCTTCCCGCACCGACACCCGTCACGGAATTCGCAATGCCGATTGGTTTATCACCCTGTTCGGCGACGGGCATCAACCGGCGACGGAGCCTGGCAATCCCGATATCATTTACTCGGAATGGCAGCAGGGCAACCTGGTGCGGGTGGATCGTATTACCGGGGAGATCGTCTATATCAAACCGCAGCCGGAAATTGAGGAGGACTACGAGCGCTTCAACTGGGATGCCCCGATTCTGGTCAGTCCCCATTCCCCGACACGGCTCTATTTTGCCTCCCAGCGGGTGTGGCGTTCGGATAATCGCGGCGATAGTTGGACAGCTTTATCCGGCGATCTGACCCGAGATCAGGAGCGTATCACCCTGACGATCATGGGCAAAACCTGGAGCTGGGATTCTCCCTGGGACGTGCTGGCCATGTCCAATTACAATACCATCACCTCACTGGCGGAATCCCCCTTGCAGGAAGGGCTGATCTACGCCGGCACCGACGACGGCCTGATCCAGGTCACTGCCGACGGCGGCCAAAACTGGCGCAAGATTGAAGTGGGCAGCCTGCCCGGCGTGCCGAAAACCGCTTTCGTGAATGACATCAAAGCCGATTTGTATGATGTCAATACGGTGTACGTGGCGCTGGATAATCACAAGTTCGGCGATCTGAGTCCTTATCTCCTGAAGAGCACCGACCGCGGACAAAGCTGGCAATCCATCCGGGAGAATATTCCCGATCGCACCCTGGTCTGGCGGGTGGTTCAGGATCATGTCAAACCCGGACTGTTGTTTGCCGCCACCGAGTTTGGCATTTACTTCACCATTGACGGCGGCAGCAAATGGATAAAGTTGACCGGCGGGGTGCCCACCATCTCCTTCCGCGACCTGGCGATCCAACGCCGCGAAAACGACCTGGTAGGCGCATCCTTTGGCCGGGGTTTTTTTGTGTTCGATGACTATACGGTCTTACGCCATGTTTCCACGGAACGGTTGCAGCAGGACGCGACCCTCTTTCCGACCCGCAAGGCCTGGTGGTATATCGAACGGCCGGTGGTGGGATTCAGTGAAAAAGGCTCCCAGGGCGCGGCCTACTTCACCGCTCCCAACCCGCCCTTTGGAGCGATGTTTACATATTACCTGGCGGGGGGATTAAAGACTCTTAAAGAGATTCGGCAGGAGAAAGAGAAAAAACTGATCGAGCAAGACAAAAATGTGCCGTTTCCGGGATGGAATAAAGTGGAGGCGGAACGCCGGCAGGAAGAACCGGCGATCTGGTTGACGGTGAAAGACAGCGCCGGCAAGGTGGTGCGCCGTTTGGAAGGCCCGGTCAAAAAAGGATTTCATCGGATTGCCTGGGATTTACGCTATCCCCCGACGAAAGCCCTTCGAGTTGATGAAGAGGTTCCCGAGGAGCAGCCCGGTGGCATGTTGGCAGCACCGGGGGAGTATACGGTTACCCTTTCCAAGGAAGTTGATGGTGTGACCACGGAATTATCCCAACCGGTGTCCTTCAAAGTCGAGCAGATGCGGGAAGGCGCCCTGGAAGGAGCGGATCCGCAGGAAACGGTAGCTTTCTGGCAGGAGATTGCCGAGCTGCAGCGAAAGCTGTCGGCGGCAACCCTGGCGCTGACAAATACCTTGAAGCGAATAGATGCGCTGCAAACGGCGCTGTCACGCGCCACGACCGCACCCGGGAATCTCGACCGGCAGTTGCATACGTTGCGGCAGTCCCTATTAGAATTGGATGAACAGTTACACGGAAAACGTTCCAAACGGGAGATCGGCGAGAAACACAAGCCCACCGTTGAGGACCGGTTAGCTGTAGCCAGAACCGGCACGGTTCACGCCACCTACGGCCCCACGCCCACTCACAAACGGAGCCTGGAAATTGCCCAAATCCAGTTCCGCGAGCTGAAAGCCGAGTTGGAACGAATCCGGGATCAGGAATTACCCCAACTGGAGCAAGCCCTGCAAGAAGCCGGCGCACCCTGGTTGGAAGGCCAGCCTCTACCGGAATGGTAGTGCTTATTCGGGCGCAGCACAAATTGAATGTTATAAACGTGGAGTTGGAGCTTCATACACAAGTGGGTAACGAAGCCGGAAATTTCTCCCGTCAGGGCTACTTGTTCAAAGCTCCAGCTTTGAACAAGAATTGTTTCATAACCTTAGTAGAATATGAGAATTAACTAAATACGTAAACCTTATTACCTTATTCGTTATAAAAATAAATCTGCGGGATTTAAATTCTCGTGGCGAAGGTCAAAATCTGCCTTTTCAGAATAAGGTAATAAGATGAGATGATATGTTGATCCTTTGTCTACTAAGGTTAATCCTAAAAAATGTGGGACTCATTGACCCTGAACAAAAGTGGTGGTGGTTGGAAGATTGGCAAAAAGGCGAACGGGAAGCACAAAAAGAAGTCGAGGAGGGGCGTGTTAGTAAGACCTACGATACACTCGATAAAGCGCTGGCAGATCTTATGTCAGACTCCCTTGGCTCTCAGACTTGATCAATTTTCTTATTCAATTCCCAAAAATTCATTTCTTTTCAGGTCTTCCATATAGGCCCGTAAAACTTCCGCCACGCTCCAGGCCTGGGCAATACACCCTCGCGCGGCGTGGGGTGGACTTGCCTCGAAAATTTCGGAAATGCTGCCAATTCCCGCTTCCCTGAAATGCGTCTCGATTCCGTGCAATATTTTCTGGGCCTGGCGTTTTCCGGTTGCCCCTCTTACGCGCACCAGGGCGGTGATATATGCTCCTAACAGCCATCCCCACACGGTGCCCTGGTGATACGCACTGTCTCGGGAAAATTGATCTCCTCCATATTTCGGACGATAATCCGGGTGATCCGGTGAAAGGGTGCGCAATCCCAACGGCGTTAGTAATTTTGCCTCCACCGCCCTTAATACCTGCTTAGCATTTTCCTTTGATAGCAGGGAAAAAGGAAGACTGATGGCAAAAAGCTGATTGGGACGCAGGGTGTCATCTACGAAATCTCCATTCACATAATCATTGAGATATTTCTTTTTAGGATTCCAGAAAACCTGGTTATACCGTTTCCAGACCCAGGTGGCCTGTTTTTCAAATGACTGTACCTCGGTGGTGCGGTCAAAGTGGCTTAACATTTCTGCATAAATTTTGAGCGCGTTATACCATAAGGCGTTAATCTCCACTGCCTTTCCCTGGCGGGGCGTCACCACCCAGTCCCCGATCCGGGCATCCATCCAGGTGAGTTGCTCACCGGGAGCACCGGCATTCAATAAGCCATCTTCGGAGACCCGAATGTTATAGCGAGTGCCGCGATGATGCCAATCAATAATATGCTGCAAGATCGGCATCATATCATGGCGGACAAACACATCATCACCGCTGTATTGCCAGTATTTGTAGATGGCGACAAAAAACCACAACGTGGCGTCAACGGTGTTGTATTCCGGTTTATCTTCTCCGTCGGGGAAGTGATTGGGCAGCATGCCCTGATCCACATGTTGGGCAAATGCATGCAACATCTGCCTGGCTTCCTTAAATCGTTTGGTAACCAGCGTGAGGCCTGGTAAGGAAATCATGGTATCCCTTCCCCAGTCGGAAAACCAGTGGTACCCGGCGATAATAGTCCGCAGTCTCTTTCCTCTTTGAACCACAAACTGATCGGCAGCAAGGGTCAACGTTTTGCAAAAATCATCCTGTACCGGCGCAGCGCGCAAAATTTTTTGGCGACGACGTTTTTCTTTTTGTTGCAATTGAAAGGCATCTTTACCGGCGGGATGCTCTGTAGATACTACCACGCCGATCTTGCTTCCTGCTTGGAGCGATGTTTTGAACGCACCAGGAGTGAACAAATCCTCATGGTAATCCAAACCGCGATATTGTTCAATCGCATATTCAAATTGATAATACCAGTCTAGCCCGCCTTGGAAAGCGGCCTCAGGTATTTTGATAAACAACGTCGGGAGACCGGAGTAGGGCGCGAGTTGAAAAATATCATCTTTTAAATTCCAATTATAATTGATCGATGGGTTGGCCGCCATTAACCGGTGATAATCCCGGGCCGCGATAAATGGCTGTAATTCCAAAACAAATGTTTGCGAAGAGCTTAGCACGTCATACAGCACCACGGTTGTATTCTCCCCATTGACAGCCACAATTGTCTTACGAAGGCGAATACCGTTAATCTCGTATTCAAAAACCGGAAATAGTTCTTTTTCAAATAATTGCAGAAACCGATATCCCTGCGGGTGAATGCTACCGGGATATTGATTGACGCCCAGTTCGAAGCGGTTACCGCCAGTGACGATCGTTTCATCCAATTTTGATAACATGACCATTCGGCCCAGTGGCGGGCGGGTGGCGGCTACCAGCAGTCCGTGATAACGACGGGTGTTCATCCCCATAATCGTCGAACTTGCCCATCCACCCAGACCATTAGTTTCCAACCATTCTCTCTGACGGGCTTCCTCAAAATTTTGAGTAAACTTATTATCAAATGAGATTTTCATGATTGAATTCAGTCGCAAAAGTGTTTAGGTGTTTGGGCATTTATGTAAATCCACATGATTTATTTGTCTTTGTTTCATTAATGATATCATTTAGGCATTATAATTTGCCTGTCTGCCGTTCCGGCCTGTCCGTCGCATGTATATAGCCTGGCACAGGCAGGTTTGAAAATTGGTATTTGGATTTTGGTGCTTTCCCGAAGGAACACTTTCGACAGATGCTACTATCCTTTTTTAGTTAGTTCTCGAAGCGATGTTCTTTTCTGCCCGTCTCGCAGTCGCTCCTCTCGGCTGCAAGAGCTTGGCGATCAGCCCGGTCCAGCCGGTTTGGTGGGAGGCGCCGACGCCACGACCGGTATCGCCATGAAAGTACTCGTAAAATAGCAGGTAATCGCGGAAATGGGGATCGGTCTGAAATTTTTCATTTTCACCAAACGCCGCCCTTCGACCGCTATCATTCCGCAAAAAGATGTGGCATAATCGCTGCGATAATTCTTCTGATACTTCCTCAATGGTCACAAAATCTCCGGAACCGGTCGGGTATTCGATTTTGAAATCATCCCCGTAATAATGATGAAATTTCTGTAATGATTCGATGATCAAGAAATTAACCGGAAACCAGATCGGCCCGCGCCAGTTGGAATTACCGCCAAACATTTCAGTGGTCGATTCCGCCGGTTGGTAGTCAACCCGAAAGGTGTTGCCATCAACATGGAATTGGTAAGGATGGGACTGATGGTGTTTGGAGAGAGCCCGCACCCCGTATTCAGATAGGAATTCGGTCTCGTCAAGCATACGCTTAAGCAGTCGTTTCATCCGGTGGCCGCGCAGCAGCGAGAGCAGACGGCGTTCACCCAAACCCGGTTCATACCAGCGGGAAACTAAATTTGCCAGGTCAGGACGATTTTCCAAAATCCATTCCAGCCGCTCTTTGAATCGGGGCACTCGCTTCAACAATTCCGGCTCCAGAGTCTCCACAGCAAAGAGCGGAATCAATCCCACCATGGAGCGTACTTTTAAGGGAATATGCTGACCGTCGGGGCAATGTAAAGCATCGTAGTAAAATTTGTCCTCATCGTCCCATAAATTGATGCCCTCACCGGCGATGTTAAACATTGCTTTGGCAATGTAGAGGAAATGTTCAAAAAACTTCATTGCTAAATCCTGATAGACCGGGTTTTTATCGGAAAGCTCCAACGCCATTCGCATCAGATTGAGGCAATACATGGCCATCCAACTGGTGCCGTCGGCCTGTTCGATGTGCCCGCCGGTGGGCAGCTCCGAACTGCGATCAAAGACGCCGATATTATCCAGCCCCAAAAATCCCCCCTGGAAAATATTGTGGCCTTCCTCGTCTTTGCGATTCACCCACCAGGTAAAATTGAGCAGCAACTTGTGGAAAACCCGCTCCAGAAATTCGGTATCGCTCTGACCGTGTTTGAGCTTTTGATCGATTTTATACACCCGCCAGGTCGCCCAGGCATGAACGGGCGGATTCACATCACTAAACGCCCACTCATAAGCAGGAAGCTGGCCGTTGGGATGCATATACCATTCGCGGGTTAGTAATACCAGCTGATCTTTGGCGAAGTCAGGGTCAAGCAGAGCCAGGGGGATGCAGTGAAAGGCCAGATCCCAGGCCGCATACCAGGGATACTCCCATTTGTCTGGCATGGAGATAATATCCTGGTTTTTAAGATGTATCCATTCGCTGTTGCGGCCATTTAAGCGTACTTGCGGCGGAGGCGGCTGCCCGGGGTCGCCTTCTAACCAGCGCGTGACATCGTAATAATAGAACTGTTTACTCCACATCATCCCGGCCAGCGCCTGGCGGTGGATGTTGCGCGCATCATCAGTTTCGATTTCCTCCTGAATTTCCGCATAAAATTCATCAGTCTCAGTTTGTCTTTCCCTAAAAATGTCATTGAAATCCTGAAACGGTTTGGAAATGATCCGGTTAGCAAGTCGCAATCGAATAGTTGCGGATTTGTCTGCCGGGATATTCTGAAGATAATGCGCTGCTGCCTTGCTCCCCCGCTGCTGTGGATTCACTGCATCCGCGATTCCATCGACAATGGAATCATTGATGCCATCCTTAAAATATCCGCTGGCGTTCTCCATGTCATAAATGCGATTTGGATTGGTCTCGTTTTCACAAAACAAAAGCTCCGGCTCGTCATCACAGTAAAGATAATAATTACCCAGATCAGGTTGACGCATTTTGACGGCGGCTTTCCGGTATTGCTTAAGAATTGGTTTATGTCCATCGATCTGCCAGGACCAGGTATTACGAAACCAGATTTGAGGAAGGACGTGAATTGTGGCTGCGTTTGGTCCACGATTATAAACGCTATAACGGATCAAAATATCTTCCGGGCTGGCTTTGGCATATTCGATAAATACATCAAAATAGCGATCTCCATCAAATACGCCGGTGTCGATGAGCTCAAATTCTGATTTGCTCTTCCCGCGGCGCTGGTTTTCTTCTACCAGGCTGATATAGGGGAATTCCTGTTGCGGATATTTGTAGAGCATTTTCATATAAGAATGGGTGGGGGTGCTGTCCAGATAATAGTAGTATTCTTTCACATCTTCGCCGTGATTGCCCTCGTTACCGGTCAGTCCAAAGAGCCGTTCTTTGATAATGGGGTCCTTCCCGTTCCAGAGCGCCAGCGCCAAACAGAGCAATTGACCATCATCGCTGATGCCGCCAATACCGTCTTCGCCCCAGCGATAGGCCCGGCTGCGGGCATCGTCGTGTGAAATGTATTCCCAGGCGGCACCGTAGGGGCTGTAATCTTCCCGCACCGTTCCCCATTGACGTTCGGTCAGATAAGGTCCCCATTTTTTCCACGGTTTCTTCCCATTGCGGGCTTCTTCCAATCGTTTTTGTTCTGAAGTCATTTCGGTCTCTCTAACGTTTTGGCAATAATACTTCAGTATAAATTAATCATTCTTTTAGAAAAATACCAGGGTCGGTAAGGTCAAATAAAAACGGAGACAGTTTTTCTCTATTATTACTTGTCTATTTACCTCATCCCCGGCCCTTCTCCGGAGAGAAGAAGGGAGTTAATGGCATTGGTTTTCTTGCTTTTAAGACTGAGTCTTCAGTACAATTAGGAGGGATTGTAGAAGTAGGTTGGGGTAAATTATTCAGGCTGCTTGCGGAGCCTGGAAGAAGGTGAATGATCGCCCGATGTGTGATGCAAAAGCGTGGCCATCAACGCGATCTTTTTGGCAAAGTGTTACATCCTTAAATCGTAGAAGCTGCACCAGCAAAACTAACTGGTGAAACTGTCATGGTGGTTAGACGGAACGCATTATTTCAATCGGAAATGGAAGGGAATGCTCATCCAAACCTTGACTAAGCGGTCTCGCTGTTTAGCCGGTTTGAATTTAAACTGCTTTGCCGCCTCCACGGCAGCGTCTTTTAATAAAGGGTGACCGCTCATCACTTCCCAATCTTCTACGTCTCCTTTGGTGTTGATTAATACTTTTACCACTACCGACCCTTGAATGTTTGCTCTTTTGGCCAACTGGGGATAGACAGGCTGCACGCGCTTAATGAGTTTCGGTTCGCTGGATAATTCAATGAACGGCACGATGGGGGCTTCTACATCCGGTGGGGGCGGAACGGAGTCATCAAAAGCATTTTTATTAAAGAATAGATTTTGCAGGGCAAAATCTTCCGGCATTTCGCTATCCTCCTCGGCCTCGATGGGAATCTTGGGAAGTTCCGGCGCAAGTGGTTGTTTTAATTGTTCGGTTTTCGGAGGCGGTTCCAAGGTGAAGCCCTCATCAAAGACCCGCTCTACCGACGTTGATGACTCAAATTTCTGAAATGCGTAGAACAAACCGGAAAGAAACAGCAAAGAGACGATTAGTGCAGCCTCAAACCATTTTTGAACTTTTTTCTTTAAATCCACTGTCGGATTTTTTCGGATTAAATGACGACTGGCCATGATAATCTCCTGTTGTTAATCAAGGTTTTGAAGCGACTGCCGGTGATGCCATCGAGCGCCCCCGGCAATGCTTACCTTGAGTCCATAAATTACAATTTCAAGAGGAATGCCAATCAGTGTGATACGCGGATAAGATATTGATAATATGGCAATTACAGTTAATGCTATGAAGCAGCTTTAAACAACCTGTATTGCAAACTGCAAATCGAGCTATATACAAATTTTTCTAAGGAAGACTAATTTGTTGTATTAATTGGATTTAGTTAAGCATTGCATTTTGCAAGCAGGCGAGGTTGAAAAAATGGTCGCGAAAATTAGAGTCCGTATTTCTTTCGCTTGCGCCACAGGGTGGCCGGATCAATGCCCAGAATGCGCGCTGCTTCACTCAACTCACTTGCAATTTGCAATACTTTTTTAATGTAACGCTTTTCCATTTCTTCCAGGGAAAGCAGCTGCTCAGTGGTTTCCGCTGCCAGGCGTACTTCTTCGGGCAGATCGCTGAATTCGACCTGCCCGTTATTGGCCAACAGAGCCGCACGTTCCATTACATTTTCCAATTCCCGGACGTTGCCACTCCACCGGTAAAGCCGGAGGGCCTTCATTGCCTGTGGTGAAATTTGGATGTCGGTATCAGGCGAAAATTTTTCCAGGAAATGTTGAATGAGCAATGAAATATCCTCCGAACGATCCCGAAGCGGCAAAAGCCGCAGCCGCACTGCATTCAACCTGTAAAACAGATCCTCACGGAAGGCGCCTTCTTCCAGCGCTGTCTCCAGATTTTTGTTAGTAGCGGCGACAATCCGCACGTCAACCATCCTGGTTACGCTTTCACCCAACCGTTCAAATTCCCTGTGTTGCAGGACACGCAACAATTTTGCCTGAAGCGCCGGTGTTAACTCGGCGACTTCATCAAGGAAAACGGTGCCATTGTTTGCCATTTCAAATCGGCCTTGCCGGTCTTTAATTGCTCCCGTAAACGCGCCTTTTACATGACCAAACAATTCGCTCTCCAACAAGTTTTCCGGGAGCGCCGCACAGTTGATTTTCACAAACGGCTGTTCGGCGCGGTCGCTATGTTGATAAATCAGGCGGGCAAATAATTCTTTACCGGTTCCGCTTTCGCCTTCTATCAAAACACTAAGATTCGTTTCCGCCACCCGCTTAGCCAAATCGATCATTTCTAACATTTGTGGATTGCGAGTAATGATATCGTGAGTGCGGAGTAGTTTACTTGCGTGTTCCCGCAGGGTTTTCACTTCGCTCTTTAGCTGATGATATTCCAACACTTGTCGGGCGAAGAGCTGCAATTCGGTAAAATCAAACGGTTTTTGCAAATAATGATAAGCCCCTTTTTTAATCGCTTCTACGGCGCTTTCAATTGAACCATGAGCAGTGATGATAACCACTGTTGTTTCCGGTGCCTGGCGTTTAATCTCTTTCAATATTTCCATCCCATCCACTGGGCGCATTTTTAAATCAATGAAAGCGAGATCATAAATTTCTTCTCTAATCAAATTCAGGGCCTGGGTCGAATCATCACATTTTATTGTTTCGACGCCCAGGTCATCAAAGCAGATGCCCATTGTTTTCAAAATGTGAGGTTCATCGTCAACTAAAAGTATTTTAGGTTTTGCAGGGGACATGAATGGTTCCTGAAAATTTTTGTTTAACTCTCCCATACAAATTCTTTGTTTTGGGTGAGTGGCACTGTAAAATAAAAGCGGCTCCCTTTACCTACTTGACTCTCTACCCAAATTTCGCCCTGATGAGCCTGAACAATCTCCCTTGCGATGGCCAGTCCCAGGCCAATGTTTCCTTCTTCGGCCTCTTTAAAGTTTTGCACCTGGACGAATTTGTCAAAGATAAAGTCAATGGCATCCTCGGGAATTCCTTTACCGTTATCCGCTATGCAGATTTGCATTCTGGCATTCTTTTGTGCCACCTTAATGGCAATCTGACCGGCGTCTGTTGAATGTTCCAGCGCATTTTCAGCCAGGTTGGTGATGACCCGGGAAAGCTGGTGAAGATCCGCTTCAAACTCAGGTATCTCCGCATTTATATCGATGTGCAGTTGAATGCATTTTTGCTCGAGGGATCGCCGAAGCGGTTGAAGCGCATTCTCAATCAATTGATCGATCTTTACCGGTTCAAATTTCAGCGGTAATTTGCCCGACTCCAGTCGGGAGAGATCCAACAGGTCTTTTACGAACATTCGCATTCGCAGGCAATCTTGTTTCGCATCGGCAAGCAGCTCTTTTTGATCTTCGTTTATTTTGCCGCGCACTTCTCGCAACAGAATATCAATCACCATGTTCATTGAAGTTAATGGCGTCTTAAACTCATGAGAAACCGCAGCGATAAACTCAGATTTTAACTGATCGAGGTGCTTAAAACGAGTCACATCTTGAAGGAGAGTGACAATTCCAAGATTGGTCTGGTTATCTCCAGAAATATTAATCTGCTTTACCAAATAGTAATGATTTTGGCCTTCTCGGGTGAGGGAAATGAGCTTTCTTTGAGAATCTTGCCCGCCGCTGATTTGTTGCTCTTCGGTCGAAAAAAGCCTGACCAGTTGCTCGTCTTCAAACACTTCCTTGATTCTCTTGCCCTGCCAATTATTCCCGGTAACATTCAGCACTGTCCTGGCTCTCTTATTCATTAAGGATAATCTTTGCGCTTCATCGGTAACAATTATCGCCGCCGGAATTCCGCTGACAATTGCTTCCGACTTCCTTTTCTCAGCCAGAATTTGTTGAATGTTCATTTTTTCATAAGCATGGAGACGTTCGGTCATCTGGTTGAATTCCCGGCCCAATTCGGCGATTTCATCATCAGTAGTAATATCGATTTTCTGATTCAACTGTCCACGGCTGATTTTTCGAACGGTATTCGTGGTTTGCTGGATCGGCTGAAGTATATGTTTGGCAAATCTCACACTGACAGCAATGCTAATCGCAACTGCAATTATCGATATGACAATGATAATCCAGGTGGCCCGATGCGAAACTTGTTTTGCCTGTGAATCAGCCTTTGCAATTGCTTCTTGATTAACTGTTCTCAGGTCAGTACAAAGGGATTCTAATTTGATTATCAACGGACGAATTTCTGTCGCCTGAAAGGACTTTAAGAAACGGGTGGAGGATTGGTTTGCTATCAACAACCGGAAAGTGTCGGTTTTTGAAAGATACAGCCGGAATGTTTGCATGATGTTATTCAAGATAACGGGTTCACTGGGGAGAGCGACACCTTCAATCGCGCGTTGATGCCAGTTAAGGAACTCATTTTTATAGGTATGAAATTTTTGAATCAGGGAGGGATCTAACTGCTCATCGATTAACGCAGTTCGGGCGTATTCCTGTTGCTTTAAAGCCTGGGTCATATTATCGGCAGCGCTGACGTTTTGATATTTTTCTTTCAGAATACGATCAATGGGGTGACTAAGCTGGCTGATATGATAAATGGCAAACCCCGCCAATAATACGTTGATAAAAATTAAAACAAAAAATCCCAACCCGATTTTGTAACCGAGGCGTTTCACATTCTCGCCTTTTATTTTAACTCTTAATCATAATTTAAATAAAGCAGGAACGAATTTCCAACAACTCCTTTCTAATATATAGCATCTTCTGCAGATATCTTACCAACTGAGAAACTATTTCAGTAACGTAGCTCTGTATAATATCGAGAAAATTGTGATTATTTAAGAGGTGTCTGCAAAAACTCAAAAAGTGTTGAAAATAATCTCTTTCCGTTATTCAGTAAAAATTTTAGTACTTGATTTATACGTATAATAATGTTAAAATATGCCGTATGAAAGGAGGCAACATGAATACAAAGCTTACCCTGAAATTAGATAAGAGCGCGATTGAACGAGCGAAACTATATGCCAAATCTCGCCACACCAGTTTATCAGCGCTGGTGGAAAATTATTTCAAATCGTTAGCAGAAGAGAAGCAACCTACTGAAATGGAATTATCCCCAATCGTTCAAGAATTATCTGGAATCATTGAATTACCGAAAGATTTCGATTTGAAGGAGGATTATACAGAATATTTGATTGAGAAATATACTTGAGATGCCTAAGATCTACATAGATTCAGACATTATATTAGATGTATTTGCGAAACGAGGGGAATTTTATCCCGTTTCAGCCAAGTTATTGAGCTATGCTGAGAAAAAGAGGGTAGCCGCATTTACTACCCCATTAGCCTTTGCAAATATTTACTATGTTTTAAGGCGAATGAAATCTAAAGAATATGCATTACAAAGTCTTAGGAAACTCAGAATATTAGTTAATGTCTTATCATTAGATCAGAAGCATACTGATCAAGCACTTAATTCACATTTTACAGATTTTGAAGATGCCCTCCAGTATTATTCTGCCCGGAGTAAAAAACTCGATTACATTATCACCCGGAACAAGAAAGACTGTAAACACAGTGCGATAATAGTTTGTACGCCTGAAGAATTCTTGGCAATCTTAGACTCCAAGAAGCAATAAGCACTAATATTTCCCACCTCTGCGAACGGTCCCGCCGATGACCAGAGCAGCGGAGATGATCAGCAGATTTTTGATGATGTATTGACCTTCCATGGTAGGCGCATATGGCAGGTGTCCGGCCTGAAAGGTAATGGATGGCAGCAAAACTAACGGCATCACTGTTCCGATCATTTGCAGGGCTAAAAGGGCAATGGCAATCCGAATGGTCTTGCGAAACAAAAATGCCACTCCAATGGCAACTTCCCACCAACCGATAATGATGACCCACTGTTCCGGAGTAAATAACGGCATCCAGCTGACCGTCGCTTTTACCAGAGAGGCTGCCGAGGAGAGGCCGAGGGGTTTGAGGATACCAAACCAGATAAAGATGATGCCCAGGGAAACCCGCAATGCCACGACGCCCCAGCGGCGCATGAAGGAGGCAATCAAGCGATCAATTTTATCGAAGTCAAATTTCATACAGATAGTACTTGCAACGATAAGGTTAAAATCAATGCAGCATTTTTGTATTCTGTTACTGGTTTATTAATGCCTTAATATCTGCCAAATGGTCAATCATTAACCGCTCCCACTCTAATTTAACCCAGGGCGTGTATTGATCGGGTTTCTTTGCCAGTTCTCTGGTGAACTCGTTAATATTGACAAACTTCCATTCAGCAATTTCGCGGGGATTGACAGAGACGTTACCTGTGCTTTTCCCGATGTACACCGCACAAACCTCTCTTTCCGATCCGACATTTTTATAGCGGGCATGGTATTGAAAGGTAAACAAGTGCTTAAGCGAAGTTGTAATTCCCAATTCTTCCGCGAGGCGTCGCTGGGTGGCGTTTTCCAAATCCTCCCCTTTGCGCGGATGGCTGCAACAGCTATTTGACCAGTATAACGGCCAGAGGTTTTTCTTCTCGCTGCGCTTCTGTATCAGCAATTCCCCTGCATCATTAAAAATAAAAATTGAAAATGCCCGGTGCAGGAGTCCATTTCCCTGGTGACATTCCGCTTTATCCTTATAATCCAATACATTGTCGTTTTCATCAACACAAATTAACAATTCATCATCGAAAGACACTTGCTGGTTGTTATCTGGCATGCAGTAATTTCTCCGGTGTTAGAGTTTTGATCGTTTGCCTTCTCCAACTATTTTTATTTTCAAAATATTAAGTGTTTTGGTGTTAAAGTGCTTGAGTGTTTCAGTAACTTGAACACTATAAAACCAAAACATTCAAATACTTGATTCATCCTTTTCGATCCTCAGGCTTACCACCGATCTCGCTAACCATGGCCCGATAACCGGATTTTCGCATGGCGCTGGCGACCTTTTCCGCATTTTCCAGATCCGGACAGAGGGCGATCATGGCGCCACCGCCCCCACCACCGGTCAGCTTGGCTCCCAATGCCCCGGTTTTGCGGGCGATCTCAATCAATTCTTCCAGCTCCCAACTGGAAACTTGCAAAGCGTTCAGAAGTCCCTGATTGATATTCATTAAATCTCCCAATCGTTCCAGGTCAAATTTTTGAATCGTCTCCAACGCCTGCAAGGTCAGCCCGTTGATTTCGTTAAAAATTTTGTCATACATGGGTTTGTTCTTTTCCCATGCCTGACGCACGTTTGCAACCATCCTGGCGGTTAAGCTTTCCACACCGGTAATGCCGATGACCAGCGGAATCGGCTTTGGAACTTCAATGGGGTTCATCAAGGGCGGATCACCCCTGCGGAACAGTATAAATTTACCGAACGTGGCCATGGTATTATCGATCCCGGAAGGCGTGCCATGCACAATTTGTTCCGACTGATAAGACAGTTGATTGACATCCTCATCACTTAAATTCAGCTTATAATGGGCGTTTAAAGCCCGGATAATCGCCACGGCCAAAGCAGCGGAACCGCCCAGTCCCATTGCACGTGGCACGTGGGGATATATTTCAATTCGCATATCTTTTTCGCGCAATCCCAGTGTGTTGATGATCAGATCCAGGGATCGGTAAATAGAATGTTTGTGTTCCACATCCATATGAAGGCGTTCTTCAACGCCCCATCGTGGAATCACCAAATGAATACCGTCATCTTCGTCTTCCACCTTGGCCTGTATGGCAATGGAAATGGGGGCAGCAATGACGTGGCTGCCATAGACGGCGGCATGTTCGCCAAAGAGAATAACTTTGCCGCTACCGGAAGCCAGCGGTTTTTTGGCCACCTCCTCGGCAACTTCCGGTACGGGGATTTCCTTCCGGGTTCGGAGGTTATTCACAATCTCTTCAGCCTTCCAGATTTTGATCTCACCGCTTTCAATCAGTTTGTCAACCACTTCGTCGTAGATATCGGGTGTAGCGCCGGCAGCCATGGTAACACTGCGGGCATGTAAGGTCATATGACCCTTTNNGGATGCCCTCTGTGGACAGCGCTTTGAGGGCGGCAAAATTTTGTGCCAGTCCTACGGCACCCATGACCTCACTCAACTCGGTGGCGCTTTCAACATTCAAAATACGAAGCATTATCCCGACCGTTGAATTCGACTCCAATGGCCCGCCAACCGTGCCAACTTTTAAAGGAATTTTGAGATGCCCGACCAGGTCACCCTGATCGTTTTTGAACCATTTGGTCAAAGAAGTGTATTGATGTCCACGAGCCGCATAGGCATGTGCTGCTGCTTCGATAGCCCGCCAATCGTTACCGGTGGCCAGCGCCACGGCATCAATTCCGTTCATGATTCCCTTATTATGGGTTGTGGCCCGGTAAACATCCACGGAGGCATATTCATTCGCCAGGATGATGCCATCACGAACCGTTTCACCGGAATGTTCCTTGCTGGATAAGAATTTGGTGGAAATCTTGCATTCCGCCGTAACCAGGGAACGATCGGCCAGGTTAGATAAGATCCGCAGAAAAACTTCACCATTGGTAATTTTTTCGATCAGTGAAGCAACCCCTTCACACATGCTGTTAACCAGGTTTGCGCCCATGGCATCGCGGGTGTCAACCAGCAGGTGGACGATGATCATATCTCCCCGATGTGATGAAGAGGGATGGATAATCACTTCCAGGTCTTTAGCACCGCCACCTCGGGCGACCATTTTGGGATGTAAGCTGTTTGCCAGGTTGAGTATCTCCTCTTTATTTTGCAGGATGGCTTGTTGAGCGTGGGAGGGATTGTCGATGTCTACTACCTGGATTTGTCCGATCAGAATTGGGCCGCTGCTTTTGCTTGAAAAACCACCGGCATTGCGAACTACCTTCGCAGCCGAACTCACTGCAGCGATGATGGAAGGCTCCTCCACCACCATGGGAACGATATAGTCTTTCTGATTGACCATGAAATTTAATCCCAGCCCGATGGGCAAACTGAACACCCCGATAACGTTTTCGACCATTTTATCCGCCGCATCGGAATCAAGAACATGCTTTCCGTTGGATAGCGCTTTAAAATCTTCTGCAGAAAGTAGATTTCGTTCTTTAAGGATCTCCAGACGTTCCGGAATGGAATATTTGTAAAATTTAGGAATTCTTGAAAGATCCATTTTAATTTCCTCCAGTCAAATTCGTAGTGGTTTCAATCTGAACCCCTTGCTGCACCACGTTCAAATTGAAAATCTCGAAATTTGATTTTTGAATGATTGTGGCCAACTCGTGAATACAATTCGTCGATGAAGCAAATGCAATTCCAAAATCCCCGCCACCGGCGCCAGAAGGTTTATAGGCTGCGCCGCAATCATTTGCCCATTGATACAATTGTTGATGCTCCGGGGTAATAATCTGGGCATTGCTTAACTCGCTTAGCTTTTGCATTGCTTTATGATAGGCATTAACAATCTCTAAATATTGAGGTAGATCTTGATCCCTCAACGCACCACAGCCCGAATTAGATAATTCGTCCATATAATCGATTAATTTGCGATATTGTTTACGCTCAGCCGCTTTGAAAGCATTCACTTTGCTGACCAGGTCATTGGTAGAGGCTGATTTTCCGGTCCAGATAAAAAGCGTGTATAAATTTTCCGGCAATGCTAAACGGTTAATACTGGCCGGCGATTCATCTTCTACATTTGTCAATTGATATTGCAAAATGCCACCGAATGCGCTGGCAGCTACATCAACTCCGCTACCCACATTTCCTTGCGCAGTGCGGTGAATTTGCATCGCAAATTTAAAAAATAGCCATCGATTATCCGCAGTAACAACCCTTTTTTTATAATATCCCTGTAAAGCGGCCAGCAAGGCAATGGTCAACGCTGCGCTGGAACCAAAGCCCAATTTGATCTGGCGGTGTTTCAAAAAAAATTCTGAAGTGTCCAGTAAAATATCCACCGGGGAAAGTGTATGGTTATACTTAATGAGCTCTTGTCCAACGGTTTCGAATGTAACCTTAAAGAATTTAAGCTTTTGACGTATTTCCGCGGCAACATCTTCACTCAATGTGATTTTACCTGATTTGTCAACCGAAAAGAGGAGGGGAGAGAAGTTTAAGGTCGGTGCCTCTACCCGAAAGTGGTGATCGGCAGATGGGTGGATACCAACATTGGCAGCCCGATTGATTGCAGCGACGATAGCCGGAGCCCCTTCCAGAACGGCGTACTCACCTAATAAAATCAGTTTTCCGGGGGCTCTGGCGGAAATTTTAATATTGTTTGACATGACTACTCAATTACTTGCATACAAAAACACTTTTACACTCAATTAATCCTCCACAATCCGCGCTGCCGGCCCCACCGTGGTGTGAAGAATTTTTTTAATGCCATCAAATTCCTGTAATGTCGCTTTAATCTTTTGAGTATATTCAGGCGGGCACAATACCTTTACCTGTGGGCCGGCATCGATGGTAAAGAAAGCGGGCACCCCTTTTTTTCGCAAGGCCCGAATTTGGTGAACAAGGTTTACGGTGAGTCCGTTCCAGTAGAGCAGTCCCGGTTTAGCGGAGAGCGCCAGGCCATGCAATTTCAGGCAACTAAATTCAGCAATTTCTCCCAACTTCTGAAAATCTTTTTCGGTGATGGCTTTTCGCATCTCCGATAAATCGGTGAACGAAGAAGCTACCCAGGATGGATAATAAGGAGAGGTTCGTGCCGTCAGGGTCATCCCTTCCGTCGAACCAATTTCTTTTTCCTGCTCGGCGGTGATGAGAATGAGCATATCAAGTTGCCAATAACGTTCGTCTTTTAACTGTATGGCGTAAACGTCAGAGCCGTCTAATTTTTCACCTCGTTTCATCTCCACAAATCCGCCAAAGATAGACCGGGCCGCAGAACCGGAACCCTGGCGCGCCAGTTGCGATAACTCCCTTGCTGAATAATGCAGTTCCATTGCTTCGGTGGCGGCAACCGCCAGCGCTGCAAATCCCGATGCGGAAGAGGCCAACCCTGCGCCGGTGGGAAAGTTATTTTCGCTCACCACCTCGGCGTGTGTCGAGTCTCCAGATTGTTGACGAATTAAATCCAAAAATTGGCTCATGCGATGTTCTTGCTCAGCTTTGGCACGTTTACCGTTTAAAATAAAAATATCAGATTCAAGATCCTCGCGAAATTCAACGGAAGTTTTGCTGAACAAATCTTTTAAGGTCATGGAAATTGAGCCTACTGCGGGTAAATTGAGCGAATTCTCTCGTTTTCCCCAGTATTTCACCAGGGCGATATTAGCATGTGCAATGGCAGTTTTTTTCAATGGATAATTTTCTCCTGCAACAAATTGACGCTTATACGGTACGCCTGTAATTTTAAGATTTTAAAATCCAATTTAATTTTGCAAAAATTAACGCACTTAAATTAAATGCAAATTTAAAATGCATATGCAGTCGATCCAATAGAATTCCGTTTGATGTTCCATACCCGGGTGCAACATGGGCAAAATTCCACCGGGATTCGCCAAAGTTCAAAATATTTTTTTCAGAAACACTTGATTGAGTTATATTATTATCATAAGAAAGATGAAATTAATGGACTTGAAAATTTTGAGTTAAGATGCCATCTTTGAAATTTTTAAAAGATCGAAGCAATGTACCAATTTTGGTTCTTCTCTTCCCGTTTACCTTAATCCTGGTTGATATTGGGGTACGGGGAAAAGAAATGTTGCAATGGAGTTTATCCGCCTGCGGAATCTATTTGCTGAGCCTGGCGGTTGCAGTATTTTTATGGATTATCTTCTTTCGAGCGTCATGCTTTTTATATAAACTCAATCGTTTCTGCGGTAGCGTTTTCGTCTTGCTTTGCTTTTTAATCGAGGTTGCCTTCCTGATTGTCTCTTATGGATTCTACGCTTACTTTGACGGCATACCCAATTATTACGCCTGGGAATATTTGCTTCAGGAAACCCGTGATACAATCACCATCGCTCAAAATACAGTCACCATCTGGCACTATCTTACTTTAATCGTTCTCACCGGGAGTTTATCGATATTCTGGTTATGGCAAGTCCGTCGATATAAAAACGTTCCTCTGTATGCCCGGCAAGCTTTGGTGGGAGTGTTGTTGTTACCACTGGGATTATGGGGCGTGGGTAAAGAAATTCGCTATAACGATCAAGCTGTAATTCCCGATCTGAATGCCCTGATGGTGAGCAGCAATATGGCCTTTAAATATTTGGTTTTGGATAGAGAACTTAAGGGAAGTGGAATACACCATTCAAAACGAATGACGCTAACCAAAAAGCAAACCGGCGTCCCGGCCAATGTTATTGTGGTTTTAAATGAGAGTTTACGCCGCTTGAGTATGCCGTCATTCGGATATGAGAAAGACATCACCCCATTTATGAGCCAGTTTATAGGAAAGCATTCGGAAGAGGTATTTCTGTTTCCCAAAGCGTATGCCAATTCCACTACTACAATGCTTTCCGTGCCTTCGTTACTTACCGGCGTTTCACCGGTTCTACCCGGAAAANNCGGAAAAGTGCTTCACCAAATGCCGCTAATCTTTGATTATGGCAAGGCAGTCGGATATCAGACTTTCTTTATCTCATCGCAGAGTTTCAATTGGCGGAATTTGGATAAATTCTTTCAGACCCCAACCATTGATTATTTTTGGAATAAAGAAATTGGTAATGCGCCTCAATTACACGACCTGGGCACAACTGATCGCATCATGATTAATGTATGGAAAAATATTATGAATCGTATTAACAACCGCCCTTTTTTAGGAGTTATCCAGACGCTTGGCAATCATTATCCTTATTACACGGCAAATCCAACCTCGGACTTGTTAAAGAACTATGACCGTTCTATCGTTTATCTGGATTCAATTATGGCAGACATGTTCGGCTATTTAGAAAAAAATGAGCTTTTGGAAAATACCATAGTTATTTTTACCTCCGATCACGGTGAGGCATTTGGTGAACATGGTTATCACGGCCATTTACGGACCTATTACGAGGAGGAGATCGGAATCCCGTTCTGGCTCTATATTTCCAAATCACTTCAAAAATATTATAACGGTCAAGTTATAAATTTACAGGAAAACACCGCAAAAAATGTTTCTAACCTGGACCTGATACCAACGGTAATCGATTTATTGAAAGTAGAAGATTTGCCACCCAAAATCACAGACAATTTTATGGGTAATAGTCTGTTGAGCGAATTTGACAGCAATCGACCGATTTATATGTTGAATAACAGTGAAGTTTCCAATTATAAAATTTTTATGAGCGTTGGAATTTTACAGGGGGACTGTAAATATCTATTGATTAAAGATAAGGGCCCTTTTAGAGAAGAACTTTACAATGTGGCACAGGATCCCAAAGAAGAAAACAACCTTATTAAGCAATTCCCCCGGAAAAGAAAAGAATTTTATAACCAGCTGAGCCGGTTTGAGGCCACCCGCAAGTTATTGAAAATGGCGCGAATTAGCGGTTGACCGGAGGCTGTCCTTGGCAAATCGATACATTTAACCCTGTCACCTCTTTTACCTGCTATGATTTCAACGAGACTCAGTGATCTGTCAAATAAGTTACGAGACATAAGAGATTTCTCGCTTTCGCTTGAAATGACTTCCATGGCTGTCATTTTCCCGAAGTGCTCCCCTTGGGAAAGCGCAGTGAGAAATCTGTAACGGTACAAACTTTTTTGACAAACTACTTAGCTTGCCATGGTACATTAATTTCTATAATCCCTCTTAACAGTGCCGCTAAGTGTAGAAAGCCAGATGAAAACAAGTAAGCTCAGTGATCATTTATTAATTGCCCTTTTTGTTATCCCGGCAGTTCTACAAGGATACAAGCTTGGTATCGGAGACCTTGCCACCTATATCCCTTTTGTTCTGCATGAACACAATCCTGCCCTCTTTGCCAATGATCTACTCATCGACACGCTTGATGCCCACCCCGTATATATCTGGAAATTTGCGGCTGTTTTCTTAAACTGGATGGAACTGCCAACTCTTTTCAAGCTGTTGTTTTTTCTGCAAATCGTTATTATTGCTTATGCGGTAAAATTCTTTTATCAGCAATTTTTTGGCAAAGATAAGGGCTGGATTATCGTCCTGCTAACCCTGGTTATCAGTTCTTCTTCGGCGGCAATGGGGAAATACGGGTTAAATCCATATGGATACTTTCATCCCGGTGCGCTTGCCTTCGGGCTGGCTTTAATTGCGTTTACTTTGCTCGATCGTGGACAATGGGCAATGGGCAGTATCCTGACCGGGCTTCTGTTTTTGCTGCATCCGTTTACTGCAATTTATGCGGCGCTTTTCTGGTTTTTTAAATTGCTAATAAAATCTAAGCGAGTGCCCCAAAAAACCATTCTGCTTGGCGTTATATTGTTCTTGATCGCTTCTTCCCCCTCTTGGATTTCCTATCTACAGAATTTATTCGCTGCATATCCCGCTGAATTTAACAAAGCGCTTTGGTTTAAAATTGTGGAATCCCGGATGCGGTTTTCTTACTTCATGTCCCAATGGGTGCCGGATCGCTTTATTCAACTTGGTCTTGCCTTAATTGCCCTGATCTATTTTCGAAAACATTCGTCTTTTCGCAATACTTTGCCGATTGTTATCTCAACTTTAGTTGCCTTAATCACCATGGGATTCGCCGAGCTGTTTTCAATTAAGCTCCTGCTGCAACTTCAGCTGGCCCGTTGTTCATATTTTCTGTTCGTGCTACTGACCTTCTACATTGCCGATTACATTATTATAATAGAGCGGATTGAAATTAAGCTGGCCAACATCATATGGCTATTTGTCGGATATGTGTTTATGATCCATACGCCGGTAGAACAAACCCACAATCCGGTTAGATGGTGGCTGGTAGGTACTGCGTTTGCTACGCTCATTTTTATTTTCTGGCCAAGACCGGTCAAATGGAGGCGAATTTATATCGGGATGGGAATGGTGCTGCTGGTGTTAGCAACGGGAGCATCGGTTTATAAGAGCTATACAAATACCGGGCGATTTTACGACCAGACATTGACCACGCCGTGGGAGGATCTGCAGGTGTGGTGTCGCGGGCAAGTGCCGGTTAATGACATCATCATGACTCCCATTTATCTGGATGGCTTTCGATCTTTTTCCCGGCGGAGCATTTACGGCACCTATAAAGACGGCGCACCGCACAATTATTCTCCCCATACCATCTTCCGCTGGTGGGAGCGAATGGAAAAACTGGGCGTCTCCATTCCTTTTCATAAACATCAGCTACATAAGACCTATCATGAAAATGCAATCAGTGTGGCTGCAAGCGAAGGTATCCGTTTTGTTGTCTATGATAAACGCGTGGTGACGTTTGATGGCCAGGCTTTGTATGAAAATCAACGCTTTGGCATTCTCGATCTTGAGCTATCTTTGGATGCGAGGTTTTCATTTCTGTGACATATCAACAGTTCCAGTTTATGGTTAATATTAATTTGGATTTCATGGGAGATTTTATTAAACTTTTCGCTCACAGAGAGAAATAGAATTTTGGTCATTTATGACTACTAAAACGCAACAAAGCAATCTGGGTCTATACCTTCGTATTTTATCCTATCTGCGACCATATCTAAAACAGATAGTTCTGGTATTAATCTGCAACTTCTTTTTCGTAATATTTAGCACCCTTTCGGTATGGATGATCGCACCGGTCATCTCAGCCCTATTCAGTTCCGAGAATCAACAACAAGTCGAACTTCAGCAGGAGCAACCGGCCGACGCAGATAAAGAGGTTTCGATCTTAAATCTCAATGACTGGATGAAGGCCAAAGTGAAAACGCTGTTCCCGGAAGCCAACCGCTTAGAAACCCTGAAATTGTTATGTATCTTGATTTTTGCCAGCTTTTTTCTGAAGAACTTTTTTGCATTCGCTGAATTTTTCTGGGTGAGTTATGTGGAGCAAAAGGTGGTAAAAGATCTTCGCGAACAACTGTACGGGCATATCATTCATCAACCAATGAGTTTCTTCAATGCCACAAAGACCGGGAATTTAATCTCCCGGATTACCAATGATATTAATGCGGTCAATGTGGCGGTGAACCGAAGTTTTACCAAAATCATTCGTGATCCGGTGCTGATATTGATTTTTTCAGCGATCTTGATCAGCATCAGTTGGCAACTCAGTCTGGTGGCTTTTCTGGTTTTTCCGGTAAGTGGATTGATGATCCAAAAGATTGGCAAGAGTCTAAAACGTAAGAGTCGTCGCGTTCAGGAACGCATTTCCGATATCACCATTCTGTTACAGGAAGCCATATCCGGGATCAAAATCGTAAAAGCATTTGCGATGGAAGAGTATGAGAACCGGCGTTTTCAGAGTAAAACCCGGCATCACTTTCGAGCAGTGTTGCGCCAGGTGCGCTTAAATCGACTTTCCAGACCGTTGTCGGAGACGCTGGGAGTGGGCATTATGGTTGCCGTACTCTGGTTCGGCGGCAGCCTGGTTTTGCGCGGTCAACTGATTTCTTCCGAAGATTTTATCCGCTTTATCATTATTCTGTTTTCAATTATGGACCCGATTAAAAGTCTGGGTGACCTGAATAATAACATTCAGATTGCCCTGGCCTCCGGTACCCGTATCTTCGATGTACTGGACACACCGATTACCATTACCGACAGGCCCAGTGCGCAGCAGAAAAAAGAATTTCATCGAAACATTTCTTACGAAGATGTGTCATTTCGTTACTACCCGGACGGCGACTGGGTATTGAAGGACATCAATATGACGGTGGAGAAAAACCTGAAGGTTGCTTTAGTGGGCAGTAGTGGTGCCGGAAAATCCACTATGGTCAATTTATTGCCCCGCTTTTATGAGGCAGAGAAAGGCGCTATTAAGATTGACGGTGTTAATATTCGCGATCTGAAATTAAACGATTTACGAGGATTGATGGGGATCGTCACTCAGGAAGTCATCCTGTTTAATGATACGGTGGCCAATAATATCGCCTACGGAATGGACAATTACTCAATGGAAGAGATTAAACGCGCCGGCCGATTGGCCAATGCGAACGTTTTTATCGAAAATCTTCCGCAAGGATTTCAAACCCTTATCGGTGAGAGAGGACTTCGATTGTCCGGCGGGCAGCGACAACGCATCTCGATTGCCCGGGCCATCTTAAAAAATCCACCGATCTTGATTTTTGATGAAGCCACTTCCTCTCTGGATTCCGAATCGGAGTTTCTGATTCAGGATGCCATCGAGAATCTGATGAAAGATCGCACGGTACTGATCATCGCCCACCGCCTTTCTTCGATTGTAAATTCCGATAAAATCGTGGTTTTGGAAGATGGTCAAATTATCGATCAGGGACTGCATGCGGAGCTGCTAATTCGTTCGGAACGCTATCAGCATCTCTATGATTTACAGTTTTCTACTTAGTTTTTATTGTTGACCAAAACAAGTAAGTTAAAATGAATATTTTATTTATGAACAGTGTGGCAAAAGATTCCTGGGGCGGTGGCGAAAAATGGATGTTGACCACGGCTTCCGGGCTCCGGAAAAGACAACATCAAATTCACTTTTGCGGACGGACCAATTCATTGTTTCTTAAAAGAGGCGCTGAAAATCAATTCCAAACCCTGCCTCTGGATATCAAAGGTGATTTCAGCCTCCCCACCATTATTAAATTAGCCGGATATTACAAAGAACACACCATTGCTGCGGTTATTGCCAATTTTAATAAAGATGTGCGGCTGGGAGGGCTTGCCGGGAAAATTTCAGGTCATCCCCTTTTAGTGGCCCGAAACGGACTGCCGATTCTGCATGACAATTTAAGATATCGCTTAACCTATCGTTGGTTGGTTAATGGCATTATCACCAACACTTCGGTGATAAAAAATCAGTATCTATCCTACGGCTGGCTGAATAATGATTTTATTCGGGTGGTTCCCAATGGTATCGATGTGCATATTCCGGGAAATTTTGACCGGGAAGAAACTGCGCAAAAATATGACCTGCCCCTGGGATGTCCGGTGATTGGCATTTTTGGCCGCCTGGTGAAGCAAAAACAACACGCCATTTTTCTGGAAGTGGCCAAAAACATTCTGGAGCAGTGGCCGGATACCATTTTTGTGATCGTCGGCGAGGGGCCGCTGCGGGAACAAATTCAAAAATATGCTTTTGAGCTGGGCATATTGGATAATGTGTATCTGTTAGGATTGCAAGAAAAGGTGATGGAATTATACGCATTCTGCGACATTATTCTCTTGACTTCCGAAGATGAAGGACTTCCCAATGTGGTGATGGAATCGATGTTAGCCGGTAAACCGGTGGTTGCCTTTAATGTGGGCGGAGTTAAGGATTTAATTCAATCCGATAAAACCGGAATTGCGGTGCCGCCCAACGATATTTATTTAATGACTCAGAAAATAAATGAGCTCTTGTTATCGCCGACAACCCGGGAAGCAATTGGCCGGGAGGCGCAAAAATACATTACGGAAAATTTTTCGGTGGGAAAAATGATCGATCGGGTAGAGGAGTATTTGCTCAGTTTACAAAAACAACATTCCACTAACGGCCAACACCAAACGGGTAACTCATGAAAATAGAAGAAGCATCATTTTATCATGCCCGGATTACCGATTGGCCGGAAGGAGAGCGCCCCCGGGAAAAGCTGATGCAACTGGGACCGGCGCGCCTCAGTGATTCCGAATTACTGGCCATTCTGCTTCGCACCGGCACCAAAACCCAAACCGCAGTGGATTTGGCCAAAACCATTGTCACCCGCTACGGCAACTTGCAGGATTTATCGGAAATGGAATACCAGGAGTTTTTTCGGTTAAAGGGTATTGGGCCGGTCAAAGCCGTCACCCTGATCGCCGCATTTGAGGTAGCTCGCCGTATCGCCAGTTTGCCACTAAAGCAGAAGTTAAAGGTTACCGATCCGAAAGTGGTCTATAACCGCTACGAACCATTGATGTCTCATCTGAAAAAAGAATTGTTTACGATTTTGATTTTGAACAGCGCCAATGTCCTGTTGCGCGATGTGCAGATTAGCGAAGGAACACTCAATTCATCCCTGGTACATCCGCGGGAAGTTTTTCGCTCGGCGATACTGGAATCGGCGGCGAGCATTGTGCTGCTGCATAACCATCCCTCCGGAGAGGTGGAACCTTCGCGGGAGGATAAGAATATCACCCAGCGATTGGTAGAAGCAGGTAAAATGCTGGATATGCCGGTGCTGGATCATATCATCATTGGGCATAAGAACTATTTTAGCTTCCGACAGGCGGGCCTGATTGGGGAGCAATGAAGAACTTGAAACAGAGTTTCAAGGTTGGTGCATTGCCAAACAGAGTTTGGAACGAGAACTTCAAACGTCACTTGATATGTCATGCCCGAATGCAGTAATCGGCCTGCCTCGCATTCAGGCAGTGCATCCAGGTATCTGAGAGTTGGATTCCCGCTTAAATCATGCGGGAATGACTAAAGTAGGAAATGAATAGATCTAATTCATCTTGTTTATCCTGTCCCCAAACTCATTTGGGGACACGTTAACTCAAGAAACTCCGTTTCGACTTAAAATACAGAGATGCCATGAAAAGCAGATACAATATAATTAATAAAGATGGGACATATTTCATCACTGGCACAATAGTCGAATGGATTCCCATATTCACAACTGAAAAATTTTCAACATCATCATTGACTCCTTAAAATTTTGTCAAATGCACAAAGGACTGGAATTACATGCTTATGTCATTTTAGACAATCATTTTCATCTGGTGGCCACTGCCACAGATTCCTCAAATGTCATTACTGCTTTGAAAAAATTCACCGCGCGTCAGATTGTCGATCAACTGAAAGCAGATAACAAAAAGTGGGTACTTACAGAATTGGCCTTTTTTAAGAAGAAATACAAAACGCTCAGTGATTATCAGGTTTGGCAGGAAGGGTCTCATCCGCAAATGATTGTTTCTGATAACATACTGATCCAGAAAATAGAATATATTCATAATAACCCGGTTAAACGAGGTCTGGTTGATAAACCGGAACATTGGAGGTATAGTTCAGCGAGAAATTATTTGTTAGAAGATCATTCCATTATCCAGCTTGCCAAGCTGCCGATATGATGACTTGAAACAGAGTTTGGAACGAGAATTTGCTCCGGAGCGTCAAAATTTATTTTGACAATTTCATCTCGCTCCAAAACTCTGTTTTGGAGCGCAATAANNATAATAGCAATAATAGACGAAACTCAGTTTCGTCTAACAAGAGGTGAAAGTGATAAGATTATAACCAAACATTCAAAAACCTGATCGATTGAAAATGGCAAAAACCAAACGCGTCTATATCTGTCAAAATTGCGGATACCAAACCTCCAAATGGTTGGGTCGATGTACCGATTGCGGGGAATGGAACACCTTTGTGGAAGAAGAGATCAGTCCCAAATCGAGCCGACAAAAAGCAGCCCGGCCAAAATCTGTCCCCGTTATGCTTTCCAATATCTCCGAGAAAAAAATTGAAAAGAGGCTTCTGACCGGGATTGAAGAACTCGATTTGGTGCTGGGTGGCAGCATTTTCCCCGCCTCGGTTATTTTGCTGGCCGGAGAACCCGGAATTGGTAAATCTACCCTGATGCTGCAGATGCTGCTGGAATTACAAAAGAACGATCACAAAACACTCTATGTCAGTGGCGAAGAATCGCAGCAGCAGATTAAGAATCGGGCCAAACGCCTGCGTTCCTCGGTTAGCAATCTGTTGATTCTCACCGAGACCGACATCACCGAGATTGAATATCACATCGAACAATCCAACCCGGAGGTGGTTGTAGTGGATTCGGTGCAAGCGGTTTACAACCCGGAGTTTTCCGGCGCACCCGGCAATGTAGGCCAGGTTCGGGAATGTGCGGCGCGATTGTTCAAACAGGCCAAGGAAAAGCAAATCACTTTGTTTTTGGTCGGCCACGTCACCAAAGAGGGCGCGGTGGCCGGCCCCAAAATTTTGGAGCACCTGGTGGATGTGGTGATCTATTTCGAGGGGAATATACAGCAACATCGCATTATCCGCTCGGTCAAAAACCGATTCGGCGCCTCCAACGAATTAGGTGTTTTTGAGATGTTTAGTGACGGATTGCGCGAAGTGAAGGATGTTTCGGGATTATTCCTCAATCCCCACCAACCACCGGCGGCGGGTAGCAGTATTGTTTGTAGTTATGAAGGCAGTCGCTCTTTGTTGGTAGAAGTGCAGGCGCTGGTGAATCGTTCCAATTACGGCACTCCCCAGCGGACCGTCAGTGGACTGGATTATCGACGTCTGTCCCTGATTTTAGCCGTGCTGGAAAAATATTGCCGTCAGAATTTCGGTTTCTATGATGTGTTTGTCAACGTGGCCGGTGGGCTGCATATCAATGATCCCGGCATCGATCTGGGAATTGCCGCCGCGCTTTATTCCAGCCGCCAGGATGAGCCACTGGATCGCGATGCGGTTTACATCGGCGAACTGGGCTTGGGCGGGGAAGTCCGGCCGGTATCGTTTATCGATAAGCGATTGCAGGAAGCGCAGAAGATGGGATTTAAGCAGGCCTATCTGCCTGCCCAAAATCTACCCGATCCGGCCAACCGCAAAAAATACTCGATGATGCTTTCAC
>JABAHQ010000933.1_pt2 | contig 34836 bp, 24 predicted proteins | sample 7062091 | NCBI WGS metagenome assembly JABAHQ01 (sample SAMN14534359, study PRJNA622989) | marine sediment metagenome | biome: marine biome [ENVO:00000428]; feature: marine pelagic biome [ENVO:01000023]; material: deep marine sediment [ENVO:00002113] | place: India: Gulf of Kutch | collected... | reverse complement strand
CGGCGCCTCTTGAGCCGTAGGAGCGGCCGTGGGCCGCGAACAACCGGGGGAGTGAGTGGGTCGCGCTACGCGGCGCCCTGTAGCCGCGGCACCACCTCTTTCGCGAGGATCTCCACCTGCTCGGCCTGGTAGCGGTAGGGCATGAACACCAGCCGGTGCACGCCGGCGTCGATGTGCGCCTGGAGCTGCTCCACGACCTCGTCCACGGGCCCGATGACGGCGCTCTCCGGAGTCGACTCGCTCCACCCGGCGAAATCCCACTCCTTGTCCAGCCACTCGCGCATCGGAGCCTCCACCTTGTCGCGATCCCCGACCACGATGGGGAGCTGGTTGGTCGCGTTGAGCGTATCCGGATCCCGGCCTGCGGCGTCCGCGAACCGCTGCACCTTCCCCCAGGCGCGGGCGAAGCTCTCCGCCGTGTAGCAGTAGGTGAGCCAGCCGTCGCCTTTGGTGGCGGCGCGCCGCAGCGCCGCGTCGACGTATCCGCCGATGAGGATGGGCGGGCGCGGACGCTGCACCGGCTTCGGGGACATGACCGCGTTGCGCAGCTCGTGGGGCGGGTAATCACCCGATACCATGTCCTCCTCCCACAGGCGCTTGAGGATCTCCAGATTCTGGTCCATCACCTTGCCGCGTCCTTTGAAGTCCACGCCCACGGCGTCGAATTCGCGCTTGTACCATCCCCCGGCTGCACCGAGGATGAAGCGGCCGTTGGAGATCTGATCCAGGGTGGAAAGCTGCTTCGCGAGCACCACCGGGTTGCGCATGGTCAATACCAGGATCCCGGTGCCGAGCTTGATGCGGCTGGTGCGCGCGGCGGTCGCACTCAGGAGGGTGAGCGACTCCAGGATCGGGAAATGCGGATCGACGCCGAGCAGGATGTGATCCCACACCCACAGCGACTCGTACCCGAGCTCCTCCGCGCGCACAGCGTAATCCAGCAGCGCCTCGGGGTCGGGCATCTTCGGGTAAGCGGTGAAATTGCACATGGCAATGCCGAACCTGGGCTTCTGCGCGCTCATCGGCCTCTCCTTAGTCGTTGTTCGGTACGAGCATTCAGGCCGTGTACAGCCTGTCGGGATCGAGCTCGCGCAGCACCGCAAGCTCCCGCAGCGTCGGCGCCTCGGTCACCTCGACGTCCGCCTCGATGATCACCTCGAAGCCCGTATTCTCCTGCACCTGCTCGGGCCGGACGCCCGGGTGCAGCGCAGCCACTTTCATGCGACGGGTGTCCTCATCGAAGCCCAGCATGGCGAGATCCGTGACCACACGATACATCCCGCCCGCCGGCAAACCCGCCTCTGCCCGGCTCGCGCCACCGTGCAGAAACCCGGGGCTGGTGATGAAGTCGACGTTCTCTACGAAACGGCGCCGCTCGTGCCTCATCGCGACGATCATGTGCGTGAGGCTCGCGATGTCGTTGCCTCCGCCCGTGCCGGGCAAACGGATCTTCGGGTTCTCGGGATCTCCGATGAACGAGCTGTTCAGATTGCCGTACTGGTCGATCTGGGCACCGCCCATGAAGCCGACATCGACGTAGCCGCGCTGCAAGAGCAGAAGCACGTCGGTGGTGGGGAGCAGCATGTTCGCCTTGCGCGTGCAGCGCTGCTCGTTGGTGGACGGCGGGAGCACGCCCGGCTCGACGAAGGCGCCGATAATGCCGCCCTCGAACAGAATCGTGAGCCCCGGGGCGTGCAGGCGCTGGGCCAAGGTTGCCGCCAGCAGCGGTACGCCCACTCCCGCAAACACGATCTGCCCGTCTGCGAGCAGGCGCGCGCTCATGACCGCCAACAGCTCCGAGGCGGTGTACGTCTCGTGCTCAGTCATTGTAGATGCTCCTTCCGCGCCGGGCCGCATCCAAAACGTTGCCGATGCCGAGCAGCTCGAGATAGCCGGCCCAGTTTCGAGGCTCGTACCAGAAGCGTTCGAGGTACTCCCGCGGACCGAGCTCCGGGTCGCGCCCGGCGAGCCCGGCGTAATAATCCATATGACCGAAGAACGGCTCGTACACGCCGTAGCACTCGTGCGGCGCACTGCCGAACGGGACCTCCACCACCGCGTCCACGGTGAAGAACGGCACCGTCGTCCGATCCGGCATGCGCCGGATCTGATCGTTGGAGATGATCCGTTCCGTGGTCAGGATCACGCGATTGGCCGCCATACAGATATCCGGATCCATGAACTGCAGACCGTCGATCTGGGCGTTGCCGTAGGGGTCGCACCGCTGCACGTGAATGAGCGCCACGTCCGGATTGAGTGCAGGCAGCAGCAGCAGCTTGTCTCCCGTGAACGGACATTGCATCTCGTGCAGGCCGTCGAGCCGCTTGGCAATGTCGGAGCCCATCATCGAGCGGATGGGCATGAAAGGCACGCCCATGGCGCCGGCCCGAAAGCGCAGGCCCATGGCCATGTGGCTCCACTCCTCGAAACGTGCGAGCCGGTTCTCCGTGTGATGGCGCATCACCTTGGATACGCCCCACACGATCCCCTGACTGAACCAGCTCGTCACGATGTGCTCGCTCGTGCCGGACGCCAGCAGGAGATCGCCTTCGGTCGACACGATGCTGCGCGAGAATGTGAGGTTTTTCTTGCCCGCGCGGATGAGCCCCCAGATCATCGCCATCGGGGTGCGCGAGAGCGTGCTGCCGCTGAGGGCGACGTGGTCTCCCTCGTTCACGAATCGGCATGCCTCTTCGATGGACATGACCTTCTCGTGGAGGCTTCGATCCCGCTCCATCGTGCGGCCGCGCAATTGCAGATACGGCAGTGTCACCTTTCTTCTCCCTCCGGTATCACGGGCGCTGGCGCTGCCCCATCGCCGGACTCACCCCGGCAGGTCGACGCCGGTGCGCTCGTTGAGCTCCTCGATGAGCTCGTCCCAAAGCGGCAGCGCCGAGTGCAGCCCGCTCCAGAAGCCTTGGTCGAGGCGCGCGTCGAAGTCCCCGAGCGCAACGCCCTGCTGCTCCACCCAGGTGTAGTAGCCCAGGTTGAAGATGCGGCGCCGGTCGCGCCGGGTGAGCTCCGCCAGATGATCGCCGTCCACGCCCGCCAGATAACGCCCGTACGCCTCCGCCGCGTCCACCTCGTCGAAAACGCCGTCGAAGCGGCGCTCGACGGTCTTCTGCTGCTCGCTGGCATAGAGCTCGGCGCCGTCCGTGGCGACGGTGACGACGAGATCCCGGCTGCCGAGCTCCAGTCGCCGCGCCGTCTTGATGGCCGCGAGCACGTTGGCGATCCCGGACAACCCGAGCCCGCCCAGCCCTTCGACGGTGTCGCGGTCAATCTTCTTGCGTCGTACGAGGTACTCACGTCCCGGCTCGGTATTGAAAAGCACGTTCAAACAGTCACTGTTCACGTCGGAGACGCCCGCAACGATGTCCGTGTTCATGACGTTGTGGATGAGCGGGATGTGCTTGTCGCCAATTCCCTGGATGTTGTGCTCACCGTAACCGTTGTAGAGCATGGTCGGGCACTCGAGGGGCTCGACCGCGACGACGCGGGTTCCGTGGCGCTCCTTGAGATAATCGCCCGCCCCGAGCGTGCCCGCGGAGCCCGTCCCGGCGACGAACGCGGCGAGCCGCACGTCGCCGAAGGCGGTGCACAGGTGATCGTAGACGTGCTCCAGCGCGCGGCCTGTGCACAGGTAGTGCGCCAGATAGTTGCCGAACTCGGAGAATTGATTGAGCACCTGGTTCGACGGCTCGCGCGCGAGCACCGCGCACTGATCGTAGATCTCCTTGACGTTGCTCTCGGAGCCGGGCGTGCGTACGATGTCCTCCGTGCTCCCCACCCACCGCTCCAGCCACTGGAAGCGCTCCACACTCATCCCGGCGGGCAGCACGGCGACGCCCCGGCAACCGAGGATTCGCGAGATGGCGACGCCGCCGCGGCAATAGTTGCCGGTGGACGGCCACACGGCCCGGTGCCTCTGGGGATCGAATGCGCCGCTCACCAGCCGCGGCGCCAGACAGCCGTAGGCGGCGAGCACCTTGTGCGCCCCGATCATGGGAAAGCGCCGCCCGAGGATCACCGCGATGGGGGCGCTGACCCCGGTGACCGCCTCCGTCAGCAGGAGGTACCCCGGCGCATCCCGCACCCGGCCCCTGCGGGCTTCATCGTTGTACCAGTGCACGCGGAAGAGATTGGCGGGATGCGGGGCATCCGGGTCCACGGCCTCCAGCATCCCCGAGATGCGATCCGGTATGCGCCACGGTTCGGTGAGCTGCGTGAAGGTGGGCAGCACCACCCTGGAGCTCTTGAGGGTCTGGACGACGCTCTCGTACGCGTCCCGGTCGACGATTTCCGTGGGCAGGTCGAACGGCATGAGGGACCTTGTTGTTCGAGCGCCGGTCGGGGGCAAACACTGGCGCGTGTTCGCGACGGCCGGCAGCCAACGCCGGCGCCGCAGACCGCTCTATAGTAGGGTCTTACTATCTTTAGAACAACATGCAAATAGGGGGCAAGCGGTCAGCCGGGACCCGCTCCGCGGCTCAGGTCTCCCCGCCGGGGGCGGTGGACGCACGGGCAGGAATGGCGGTGCACCGACTCATGGCCGAACCATCCTCCGCGCCAGGTCGGCCCCTGTTCCACGGGGCATTTTCAGCGATTCTTCCGGTCTCCCGCACAAACCAGGAGCATTGACATGAAATACATATAATATTCAGACACTTATACCGTTTTTGCCCCGGGGTTCGCGTCTGGTGTCTGCCGATCAAGCTGGGACGGCTCGATTGCAGCGGCACGTGGGCTAGGTGCGCCTAGGGGTTGGAACGTCAGGCGGCCCTCCTGTTCCTTTCCAGCCGAGCGTCGACCAAAGCCACCATCTCATCGACGGCATCGGACTGCATCCCCTTCTGCGCCGCTATGGTTTTCACGAGACAGTCGACCCGTTCAATGTGGCTCGCACCGGCAAACAAGGCTCGCGCCGCAGAAGAGGGTTTCGTAAGCCCGCTCGCTGCATTGGCGTATTTCTCGAATGGGACCAGATCGTCCTCGGATGCACCCAAGGCCTTGCACAGGTCGCAAACCCAGTTGTAGAGCGACCGTGACAGTTCCATGTCACTGTGCACGGCCTCTTTTATCGATCGCATCCCGTCCGCCTGTACGCAGCGATAATTGCCCGTTATCAGCATGCTCCACTTCGCCAACGGCACGAAAACGGAGTCGTGCACCTTGATCTTCACGGGCAGCTCGATTACGCCAGCGCCCGTATCAAACCTGGCCGACTCGATGTCCGACTGCATCTGCCGGAGCATCGCGGTATGGGCGTCCGACTCAAAACGGGCCACTTTGAAGTTGGTGGCAAGACCGACCTGCAGCACGTTGGGCTTCTCTTCCGGCGGCCGGAAAGCTTGCGGGTCCGGGCTGGCAAGGGTCACCAGTCCGGGCTCAAAACCATCCCACACCGTGATGTCGGTGTAGCATGCTTTCACTGTGTCAGCAGAGAGCCCGAGGCGTTCCAGGTAAGGGGGCGGTGGCATGTTCATAATCGACATGCAAGGGACCTTGATCGTCGCCACGGCGGAGAGCAGTTCGCGCACGCCCGTTGCGCGATACTGAGGCTCTTGCATGGCGAGTGCCACGAGTTCAAAGTGAGCTGGGTCAATGGCTTCCGGACTGTCCGCGGACAAGGTGCCCGGCAGTTGCCGCGAATCGAGCTCAACGAGTCCTTCCCTGCCTCTGACCGGCAAGCGCACTCGGATACCCTCTTCATTGATCAACTGCGCCTCGTCGGGGAGACATGCCAGCTTCACCGTGTACCCCGCGAGCAGCAATTTGGCTGCGAGCAGCGAGCCGTACGAGGCGCCCATAATCAAGGTGTTATACGGCGTGTCCATAAATCCTCTTCACGTGCCAAACGATAAGGTGGTGTAAACGCGATGAAGTTGATGCGCGGCGACCTTTTCTGGCCTGGGTATCTGTCTCCCGTGACGATATTCGGTGAGACCCTGTCGTGCAAACACGACCAAAAAGAATCCCGTAACGCGAAGGTCACCCCGAGCAATCACTCAGCGTTGTCGGCCTTCGCCTGCAGTGCGCGCACCACTCGTTCCGGCGTGATGGGCAGCTCGTGGATGCGAACCCCGATGGCGTCGGCCACCGCGTTGGCGATGGCGGGCGCCACGCCCGTGAGGCAGGGCTCGCCGATGCCCTTCGCACCGAAGGGTCCGAGGCCGCTGCGTGACTCGAGGATGACGGACTGGATGGAGGGGACATCCATGGCGGTGGGAATCAGATATTCGCTGAACGACGGCGTTCTCAGGCAACCGTCGCGGTAGATCATCTCCTCGCTCAGCGCATATCCCTGACCCTGCGCGGTGCCGCCCTCGATCTGGCCCTCGACCGCCGCGCGGTTGATGGCCTGCCCCACGTCGTGAGCACCCACGCTCTTGAGCACGGTGATCTCGCCCGTCTCCGTGTCCACCGCCACCTCCACGGCGTGCGCGCCATAGGTGTAATCGGGATGCGCCCGCCCCTGGCCGGTCTCCGGATCGAGCCTCTCGGTGAAGGGCGCGCGGTACACGGCGAGCTCCGATCGCGGTATCCCCTCGGCCGCGCAGATCTTGGCGAGCTCGCCGAGAGTGAGGAAGCGTTCCGGGGAGCCGTCGAGCCACACTCTCGAGTCCGCCATCTCGATGAGCTCCGCATCGACGCCGAGCTCGCGGGCCGCGCGCGCGAGGAGGCGTTCGCGGACTGCGGCGGCGGCCGTGCGCACCGCGTTGCCGGTCATGTAGCACGCACGCGTCGCGGTGGTCGTCCCGGCCAGCGGCGTGACCGCCGAGTCGCTGTTGTAGATGACCACATCGGTGAGGTTCACGCCGAGGAGCTCCGCGGCTATCTGCCCGAGCGCCGAGATCTGGCCCGCACCGATGTCGGTGACCCCGGAGCGGATGACCACGGTGCCATCCACCTCGACGCCGACCCAGGCCTCCGACGTATCGTGCAGCCAGGTGAGGCGCCCGTAGCTCTGCTGATAGCAGCCCACCCCGCGGCCGACCTTGACCGGGCCCCGATCCGGCGTGCGCTCTTCGAGCGCCTCCCACGCCCGGGTCATGCACTCGTCCGACCACACCGCGCTTTCGATGGGAACGCCGGTGGAGAGGAGATCGCCGGTCCGGAGGAAGTTGCGACGGCGCAGCTCGAGCCGGTCCATGCCGAGCGCCGTCGCCAGCTCGTCCATCTGCTGCTCGTAGGCGATGCAGGCCTGTGCCGCCCCGAACCCACGGAAGGCGCTGGTGTACATGTTGTTGGTCGCCACCGCGACGCCTTCCATGTGCAGGTTGTCGACGCGATAGGGGCCTGCCGACGCGACCGCGGCGTAGATGAGAACGTACGGGCTCAAAAAGACGTAGGCGCCGGCGTCGGCGACCATCGAGATCTGCATCGCCGTGATCTTGCCGTCCTTGCCTGCGCCCACCTTGTAGCGCATGACGAAGGGGTGGCGCTTGCCGTGACCGAAGAAGGAGTCTTCGCGCGTGTAGACCAGACGCACGGGCCGACGCGTCGCCTGCGCCAGCAGCGCCAGGTAGATCTCGACGGTGATGTCCTCCTTACCGCCGAAGCCGCCTCCGATGAGCGCCCCCTGCACTCGCACCTTGTTGTGGGGCACGCCGAGAGCGTCGGCGATGTCGCGGAAGTGCTCGATGACCTGCGTGGACACGCGCAGGTTGATGACATCGTTCTCGTCGACCCAGGCCACGCCCGCCTCGGGCTCGAGATAAGCGTGCTCGACGAACTGGGTGCGGAAGGTGTTCTCGACCACGACGTCGGCCTCGGCCAAGCCGCGCTCGACGTCGCCTTTGCGGATGTTCTGGCGCGCCACCACGTTGTCCGTGCCCTGCACGATGGGCGCGCCGGGGGCCAGCGCCGCTTCCGCATCGAAGACGCCCGGCAGCGGCTCCAGCTCGTAGTCGATGAGCTCCAACGCCTGCTCCGCGATGGCCAGGCTCTCGGCCGCGACCAGCGCGAGCGGCTCGCCGTGGTAGCGCACCCGGTCCTTCACCAGGATCTGGGCATCGGTCTTGAGCCGCTGCTGACCGGTCTGCCCGGGTATGTCGGTGGGGGCAAGCCGGTCTGGGAGGTCCGCGCCGGTCAGCACGCAGGCGACGCCCGCGAGCGCCCTCGCTCGGGAGGCGTCGATGTGTCTGAGCCTGGCACTGGCCACGGGGCTGCGCAGGACCTTGGCGTGCAGCATCCGTGGGAGCGCCAGGTCCCCGGCGTAACGTGTCCGCCCGGTGACTTTGCCGGGGGCGTCGGTGCGCGCGAGCCCTTTGCCGATCTGGCGGAACTGGACGTTTGCTGCGTCATGGGTCAGATCGCCGGGGATCCGATTGGCAGCACTGCGATCATCGCCGTTCATGAGTGCCCCCCTGAGCGCGGCGCGCGGCGGCTGCTTGACGCACGGCGTCGAAGATCTTGGTGTAGCCGGTGCAGCGGCACAGGTTGCCGCTCAACCCGATGCGTATCTCCTCTTCGCTCGGATCGGGGTTGACCCGCAGCAGCGACTCCGTAGCGATGACGAACCCCGGCGTACAGTACCCGCACTGGGCGGCACCCGTGCCGACGTACGCGTCGAGCACCGGACGCGCTGCCGCGTCGCCCTCGAGCCCGGCGACGGTGGTGACGGGCAGATCTTCCACGGTCCACGTGAGAAGCAGACAGCTATCGAGGGCCTCGCCGTCGACCAGCACGGCGCAGGCCCCGCAGTCACCCTTCTCGCACCCGGTCTTCACCTCGAAGTAGCCGAGCTCGCGCAGGGTTTCGAGGAGCGTCTGATTCGCGGGCACCTCGGCCTCCTGCCGGCGGCCGTTGATCTCCAAGGTCAGCGTCTTGCGCTCGAGCATGGCATTCTCCTCCCGTTCTGGCGTGCTATTGCACCTGGCCTACCCGGCGGGATTGCATCCCGCCCCAGGGCCGGGTCGCATCACGCTCGTGTTCGGCGGGATTTCATCCCGCCCTACCGCCCTCACCCCACCTGACTCCAGGCCTGGCCGAGCAGACGGCGCACCAGCATGTGCGTGCAGTGGCGCCGGTATTCGGCGGAGGCCCGAAGGTCGTCGATGGGGTCGCATTCCGCGGCGGCCTTGCGCGCCGCCGCATCGATGAGCTCGGGGGTCGGTGCCTCGCCTTCGAGCATCGCCTCCGCTCCGCCCGCGCGCAGCACCACGGGCGCCACCGCGCCGAGCGCGATGCGCACCCCCGCGCAGCGGCCGTTGTCGGCGCCGAGGGTGACCGCGATGTCGACCACCGTGATGGCGTCGCCCTTGCGGCGCCCGAGCTTGTAGAAGAGGTTCGCTTCACCGGGGGCAGGCCTGCGCCATTCGATGGCGGTGATCAGCTCATCCGCGCGCCTCACCGGTTGCTTGAAGCCCGCGAAGTAACGGGCCAGCGGCACGCGGCGCGCGCCGCTCGGCCCGGTGAGCTCGATCTCGGCGTCGAGGCTCAGCAAGGGGGGCATCACGTCGGCGGCCGGCGAGCCATAGGCGACGTTGCCGGCTACGGTCGCCGCATTGCGCACCATTTGCCCGCCGAACACTTTGGCGGACGCGACCAGGGACGGTGCCGCCTCCGCCATCCCGGGGTGGTGAAGGATGTCGCCCAGGGTCGCGCGTCCGCCGATGGCGGCACGGCGCGCCTTCACCTCGACCCAGCGCATGTCCTTCAGGCGCGCGAGGCTCACCAGGCGCACCGGCGCGGTGCGGCCATCGCGGATGTCGACCAGCAGGTTGGTGCCGCCGGCGAGGGGCAAGGTGGCGTCTGCGTTGTCGGTGCCGTGCTCGGCGAGGACGCTCAACGCCTCCTCCAGACTCCGCGGAACGATGAGGTCGAACTCTCGATGCAACGTCATGTCATCGCCTCCCCCCTAGCCCGCATGTCTCGCCGGTGCGCTAGATAAAAAAGGACACCACCGGGTGGCTTCCCCAGCCACGCTGGGTCCCGGGGCACGCGCCTCTCCGTCGCAAGCCCCGAGCGACCCGGCAACCTCGAACACACGCGGGGCCGCGCATTGCCCACCCGACGCGTGTGCTTCGCCTGAGCGTACATCGGCTCCCACAGCGCTCGGGCCGCTCCCGGCCCCGCGCTGCGGGGCTTGCGACTGCGCGGCACATACCTCGGGACCCATCTCGCACGCCGCTCGGCAACGCAGTTTCGCGGAAATCCTTCTCTTCCGCGCACCTCGCTGCGCCAATCACCCTTCGCAAGGGCTTGCCGTCCCGGCCGGCGCAGCCGAGGTTCGTGGGTAATCATAATCACGAACCAGAATGCCCCCTTTACACATCCCAGCCGCCGTCCACCGTGAGCTCCTGGCCCGTTATGTTGCGACTCTCGTCGCTGGCGAGAAACAGCACCGCATCGGCGACGTCCTGGGGCGTGGTCACGCGGCGCAGGGCCATCTCGTCCACGTACTCCTGATACACCTCTTCGTAGGTCCACCCGCGGACCTGCGCCTTTTCGCGGCAGAGCTTGTGCATGCGCGGCGTTTCCACGATGCCCGGGCAGACCACGTTGACGTTGATGCCGAACTCGCCGGCATCGAGCGCAACCGTGCGGGTGACACCGCGCACGGCCCACTTGGACGCGCTGTAGGCGGTGCGGTACTTGTAGCCGCGCAGACCGGAGGTGCCACCGATGTTGACGATCTTCCCGCTGCGCTGCTCGATCATCGTCGGCAGCACGTGCTTCATGGGAAGAAACGTGCCGCGCACGTTGTTCCGAAGGACCTCGTCGAAATCTTCGGCTGCGATCTGCCATGCCGGCGTCTCGATGGGACCGGTCACGCCGGCGACGTTGACCAGGATATCGATGCGTCCACCGAAGGCTTCCCGGGCCCTGGCGACCATGGCCCGGACCTGGGTCTCGTCGGTGACATCCGTGGCCATCGTCTCCGCCCGCCGCCCGCGGGTACGCAGCTCTTCGGCCAACGCGTCGAGGGGGCCCCGGTCCCGGGCGGCCAGGAGCAGATCGGCGCCCTCGCGCGCCAGGGTTCGCGTGATCGCGCCCCCCATGCCCTTGGCCGCGCCGGTGACGATGCCGATCCGGTTCTGGAGTTTCATGGGCTCGCGTCCTCCTGGGCTTCGCCCCGACGCCAGCGGGCGGGATCGTCGCCGGCCCCCGGGCCCCCGTAGCCGCCGCCGCCGCAGCTCTCCACGACGACGCGATCGCCCCGGCCGAGGTGCATGTTGGTTTTTCCGGGGATCTCCCGGCGCTGCCCCGCGGCGGTGATCAGGTGGACCCGGAAGGGGGCCCCCGGCGCACCGCCCCGCAGACCGTAGGGGGGCACGATGCGGCGCTCGAACATCGTGGTCAGGGAGACGTCGTCGGCGAGAATGCGATATTCCCGGTGCAGACCGTCTCCGCCCCGGTGCCGGCCCGCGCCCCCCGAGCCCCGGCGCAGGCGCTGGCATTCGACCCGGATGGGGTACTCCGCCTCGATCACCTCCGCCGGCGTGTTCATCACATTGGACAGGTGCACGCGCACCACCGGCATCCCGTCGCGCTCGGCGCGCGCGCCTTCGCCGCCGCCATGCGTCTCGTAGAGCGTCGCCCAGCGCCCGTCCGCGCGCCGCGCGCCGAAGAGCAGCAGTCCCGAGGTCGTCGGCCCGCCCGCCGAGAGCAGCGCCGGCGCTGCCGGCTCCAGGGCACGGAAGACCGCGTCCGCCACGCGCTGCGCGGTCTCGTGGTTGCCGCCGACGACCGGGCGCGCGGGATCCGGGTCGAGCACCGAACCCGGTCGCGTCACCACGCGCAGGGGACGGTAGCAGCCGCCGCTCGGCTGGATGTCGATCCCGACCAGGGACTTCATCACGTAGTACACGGCGGCGGCTGTGATGAAGCGGGTCGTGTTGAGTGGTCCGCGCACCGCGTCGTCGCTGTCCGAGAAGTCGAACACCGCTTCGTCCCCGCCAATATCGATACGGGCCCGGATCGCGATGCGGCGATCATCGACGCCGTCGTCGTCGAGCCAGTCCTCGCCCTCGTAGACACCGCGCGGCAGCTTCGCGATGGCCGCGCGCATCTGCGTCTCCGCGCGATCGTGAAGCGCACCCATCGCCGCGCGCACGGTGTCCACGCCGTGACGGGCGACGAGCTCGTGAAAGCCGCGCTCGGCCGCGCGGGTGGCGGCCATCTGGGCCAGGGCGTCGCCTTCGCGCTCCTCGGCGCCGCGCAGGTTGGCCAGCACGAGATCGAGCTTCTCCCGGTCCACCCCCTCGCGCGAAAACAGGCGCAACGGCGCGATGCGCAGGCCCTCCTGCCAGGCGTCCGTCGCCGAGGGCACGTAGGACCCGGGCACCGCGCCACCGATGTCGGCCCAGTGCGCCAGACTCACCGCGAACCCCTCGAGCCTCTCGCCGACGAAGAGCGGGCGGATCGCCTTGACGTCGGGCAGGTGGTTGCCGCCGACCTCGGGGAGGTTGAGAAACCAGACGTCGCCGGGCGCCAGACGCTCGGGCGGGACACGCTCGAGGAACGCCTTCACGGTGAAGCACATGACCCCCATGTGCATCGGGATGTCGCGACCCTGGGCGATGAGTTCGCCCGCGGCGTCGGTCAGGGCCGAGGACAGATCGCCCGCCTCGCGCAGCAGCGGCGAGCGGGCCGCGCGCATCACCACGAGGGACATCTCCTCGGCGATGGACGAGAGGCCGTTGCGAATAACCTCCAGGGTCACCGCATCGATGGGAGCGCTCATGCCGCCTCCTCACCCACGTCTATGTGGAGGTGACCGAAGGCGTCGACCGTCAGCGTCGCCCCGGGCGGCACGACGACTGTCGACCATTCGTCCTCTACGATCGCCGGCCCCGCGATGGCCTGGCCCCCCGCCAGCGCGCTGCGCGGGTAGCGCGGGGTGGGGATCGGTGCCTGCGGCGCAAACCAAGCGGGGGCGGTGTGCCACGGCGCCGCCGCCGAACGGGGCCCCTCGACCGGCCGCCCCGCGCGGGCCTCGCGGGGCACGGAGACACGCACCCGCACCGCGACGAGCTCACACGGCTCGTCGGGCGCAAAACCGTACAGCCGCTCGTGCTCGGCGCGGAAGTCGCGCTCCAGACGTCGCCGGTCCCCGAGCGCCGGAGCGGCGACCTCGATGGCATAGCTCTGCCCGGCGTAGCGCACGAGCGCGATGTCCTCGATCTGCACTTCATCGCAGCCGTGCCCTGCCGCCCCGAGCGGCGTGCTCAGTCGCGCCACCAGGGTGTCGCGGACCCGGCCCAGGTGCTCGGGATTCCATTCGCCGGCGGCCATGCGCACGGTCTGTTGCTGTGCGTAGCTCTTCTCGGCGCTCAAGCAGCCGAGCGCGGAGAAGACGCTCGAGAGGTTCGGCACCAGCACCCGCCGCATCCCGAAGCTGCGCGCGAGGCCCACCGAGTGCATCGGTCCCGCGCCCCCGAAAGCGAGCAAAGTGCAGCTTCGCCCGTCGATGCCCCGCTCGACGGTCACCCGCCGCAGGGCGCGCGCCATGTTGGCGTTGACAACGCGGATGATGCCCAGCGCCGCCTCGACGACGCCCGCGCCCATCCCGCGGGCAAGCGGCGCGAGGGCGCGTTCGGCGCGCCCTGGATCGAGGCGTACGCTCGCCCCCAGGCGCCGCTCCGGATCGAGGTAGCCGAGAACGAGGTTGGCGTCGGTGACGGTGGGTGCTGCGCCGCCGCGACCATAGCAGGCGGGCCCCGGAGCGGCGCCGGCGCTGTCGGGCCCCACCTGGAGCGCACCCGTGGCCAGCCGACCGATGGAGCCACCGCCGGCGCCGATGGAATCCACCGCGACCATCGGTTGACGCAAGGGGCGCTCGGCGAGGATGCGCTCCGAATCGACGTCGGCGCGCGCGCCGACGATGAGGCAGACATCCGTCGTCGTGCCGCCCATGTCGAAGCTGATCCCCTGCTCGATGCCGAGCTCGCGGCTCACCCTTGCCGCCGCGCTCACGCCCGCGGCCGGGCCCGAGAGCGCCAGCCCCAGGGGCAGCTCCCGCAACGCCTGCGTCGAGGCCATACCCCCGGCCGAGTGAAACATGTGCAGCCGGCAGGACGCGGGTTTTTGCGACTCGAGATCGTCGAAGTAGCGCGCCACCAGCGGCATGACGGCCGCGCTCAAAACGGTCGTCGCGGTGCGTTCGTACTCGCGGGTCTCGGGGCTGACCCGGTGCGAGAGCGCCACGTTCGGAACGACCGCTCGCAGCCGCCGCGCGAGGTATTGCTCGTGCCGGGGGTTCGCGTAGGCGTGGAGCAGCGATACCGCCACCGCCGCCACGCCGCTCCTGCGCACCTGCTCGGTCACGCCCTCCACGGCTTCCTCGGAGAGGCGCGAGAGGATCTCACCGCGGTGATCGAGCCGCTCGCGGATCTCGAAGCGCAGCGCCTCGGGGACCTGGGGCTGCACCTTGGGCGGCAGGTCGAGACGGTAGAGATGGCGGCGGTTCTGACGCCCGATGGCCAACGTGTCCCCGAAGCCCTCGGTGGTCACCAGCGCGACCTTGCTCAGGCGGTCCTGGACGACGGCGTTGGTCACGAGCGTCGTGCCGTGAATCAGGTCATCGACGTCGGGCCACGCGATGTCCAGCGCCGCGAGCGCCGCCCGCACGCTGGCCAGATGATCCTCCGGATCGCTCGGCACCTTGGCGGCCAGCAGGCGGCTGTCATCCGCGCGCAGGGCCGCCGCATCGGTGAACGTTCCGCCGATGTCGATACCCACCTGCCAAGCGCCGCCGTTCATCTCGTCGCTACCGGTCTGATTCTATTTTTTACGGTTCTTCGCGGACTTCCGGGAAACCCGCCGACGCGCGTCGTCTCGGATGGGTCCCCGGGGTATGTGCCGCGCAGTCGCAAGCCCCGAAAAGAGGTTCTTCGCGGATTTCCGGGAGATGGGTGATTACCCGGGGCGCGGCTGGGTCCCGAGGTACGCGCCTCTCCGTCGCAAGCCCCGAAACGATCCGCAGATCTCGAACGCATGCGGGGCTGCGCCCTGCCCGTTCGACGCTCGCACCGGTTTCGATTGACGGGCCTGGCATCCCATGGCGCTCGAACCGGTTGTCCGCCCCGTCCTGCGGGGCTTGCGACTGCGCGGCACATACCTCGGGACCCATCTGGAACGGGGCTCGTGGCTGCCGTTTCCCGGAAGTCCGCGAAGAACCTTTTTCACCTGGGGTCGGCTTTCTTTGCGGAGCGCCCTCACGCCGAAGCGAGCCGGCGGTCACGGCGCAACACGCTCTCCAGTAGCACCTCGGCCCCCGCCGCCACATGCTCGGGCGAGGCACTCTCCCGCTCGTTGTGACTGACACCGCTCGCACACGGTATGAAGATCATGGCGGTCGGGGCGACGCGGGACACGTGCACCGCATCGTGCCCGGCCCCCGACACCGTCTCCAAGTAATCGAACCCCGTGGTCTCGGCGGCCTCGCGCACCGTCTGGATGCAGCCGGCGTCGAAAGCGACGGGTGGCGTCGAGGAGACACGCACGAATTCATGGCGCAGGCCCAGGCCGACGCTGATCTCCTCGAGCGCGGCCCGCAGCGCCTCTTCCATCGCGTCCAACGTCTGTTTGCTCGGGTGGCGCAGGTCCAGCGTCAGCCGGGCAGATTCGGGCACGACGTTGGGTGCGCCAGGGCGAATCTCGACCACGCCCGTCGTCGCGCGCACGGCCTCGCCGAACGAGTCGGCCAGCGCGAATGCAGTCTCGATGAACCGGGCCGCCCCCACCGAAGCATCGTGTCGCATCGCGCGCGGCGTCGTCCCGGCGTGTGCAGCCATGCCGGTGAAGTCGACCTCGAACCAGCGCATGCCCTGAACTCCAATGACCACGCCGATGGTCTTGCCCCTTTCCTCGAGCACGGGGCCTTGCTCGATGTGCAGCTCAAAGAACGAAGCGAAGCGGCGCCGGCCGCACGGGGCTGTGCCGCAGTACCCGATGCGCTCGAGCTCGTCGCCGAAGCGGTGCCCTTCACGGTCCCGCTGATCGTAGGCGAACTCCGGCGAGTACACGCCCGCGAAAACGCCGGAGCCCAGGAGCATCGACCGAAAACGGGCGCCCTCCTCGTTCGTCCAATTCACGATCTCGATGGGGTGCTCGGTCTGCGCGCCCCGATCGTTGAGCGTACGCACCACCTCCAGGCCCGCCAGAACACCCACAATCCCGTCGAAACGCCCGCCCGTCGGCTGCGTGTCCAGATGGCTCCCGGCCGCGATGGGATCGACCCCGGCCCGCCTGCCCGCCCGCCGGGCGAACATGTTGCCCACGGCGTCCACGTGAACCCGGCAACCCGCGTCCTCGCAGGCCTCGCGAAACCAGTCCCGCACCTGGCGATCCGCGTCGCTCAAGGCGAGCCGGCACAGTCCCCCGCGCCCCGTGGCTCCGAAGCGCGCTGTCTCCGTGATCGTGCTCCAGAGCCGATCCGCATTGATCCGAAAACCACCCATCACCCTGTCCAATGTGCCCGGATATCCCTCCGTTCACGAACCCCGGTGGCCGTGACGAAACTCCAGCTCTTAATGCCTTAAAAGAGAAAGTTCATGTTTATTGTGAATTACGAGCTACAACTCATTATTGGAAGTTACTTGAACGAAGCTCGATTTGATTGTATTACCAATCGACAGGGCGGCTGCAAAGAGGTCGGTGCAACCCGGATCGCTCTCGCGCTCAGGCGCACGCGTGAGACATTCCGCGGCCCCTGGGCGCAAGCTCAAAGAGGCCGCCAAGAGGGCGCGCTGCTCCAGGAGCCTGCTCTCGCGCATCGAGAACGACAAAACACGACCGTCGCTGGCGATGTTGCATCGCATCGTGGAAGCGCTCGGGACCAACATCAGCGCACTCGTCGACGCGCAGGGCGATGGGAAGGGCATCGCCGTGCGCGCAGGGCGACGGCCCATCACCGCGACGGACGTCCGATTCCCACGGCGCCATCCAGTACGAGTGCCTGGCACCGCGGGGACGGCCGTTTGCGCCGGGCGAGCATCCACACCGCCGCGCCGCGCTGCGGCACGGAGGAAAGCGTCGGGCGTGACGCCGGTGGCCATCGCTTCGCATCGGGGTCCCCGGCGGGGCAGCACTTCGAGCTGAATTGCGCGACAGGCAGTCGATACAACGGCCATGAGAACGTCAGTCCAACCCGGGCGGCCGATCGTCGAATTCGACGAAGTCCAGAAAAGCTACGACGGCGAGACACTGGTCATCAAGAACCTGAACCTGCACGTGTGCGAGGGCGAGTTCCTGACCCTTCTCGGACCCTCGGGCTCCGGCAAGACGACCTGTCTCTTGATGCTTGCGGGGTTCGAGCCGGTGACGCACGGCGAGATCCGGGTGGGCGAGCGCGCAATCAACAACGTGCCGCCGCACAAGCGCAACATGGGCATGGTGTTCCAGAACTACGCGCTGTTCCCGCACATGACGGTGGAGGAGAACGTCGCTTATCCCCTCTCGGTGCGCGGCGTTTCCAAGGCGACCATGAGCGAGAAGGTGAAGCGAGCACTCGATGCTGTGCAGCTCGCGGGATATGGGAAGCGCCGCCCGGCACAGCTCTCCGGGGGCCAGCAGCAGCGCGTCGCCCTGGCGCGGGCGCTGGTCTTCGAGCCGACGCTGGTGCTCATGGACGAGCCGCTCGGCGCGCTCGATCGCCAGCTCCGCGAGCACATGCAGATCGAGCTCAAGCACATTCACGAGCAGCTCGGCCTGACCGTCGTCTACGTTACGCACGACCAGAGCGAGGCCCTGACCATGTCGGACCGGGTAGCGGTCTTCAACGACGGCAACGTCGAGCAGTGGGCGGCGCCGGAGGAGATCTACGAGCGGCCCGCGAACGCCTTCGTCGCTCAGTTCATCGGTGAGAACAATCGCCTCCTCGGCACCGTCCGCGACATCCAGCACAACGGAGTGTGCACGGTGGATCTCGGGGACAGCGTGGCGGTGCAGGCGATCGCGGTGAAGGTCGACACCGCCGGCCAGCGCACGACGCTCTCCCTGCGCCCGGAAAAGGTCCATATCGACCCGAGCAACGGAGAGCTGCCGAACGTGTTGGATGGGCGGGTCGAGGAGACGATTTTTCTGGGGGACCAGGTACGCGTGCGGCTGAGCGTTCTCGGGCAACCGAATTTCACGGTCAAGGTCCCGAACGCGCCCCGGCAACGCAAACTGCACAAGGGTGAGCACGTCCGGGTCGGCTGGAGAATCGAGGACTGCCGGGCGTTGGATGCCTGACAACATGGATTCTGCCCGCGCTCCCGCGGGCAGGTACCAGAGAGGCCCCACGCAGGGATACGCTGACGCGGGTCCGTTTCTTGGCAGGGAGAGAAGAAAGACGTACCGGAAGGAGGAAGTCATGCGAAATCCACTGTTCAACGCGGCGACCGCAATCGGCCTGGCGGGGACGATGATCTTCAGCGCCCCGGCCGGTGCGCAGCAGTCGCTCACCGTGGTTTCGGGCGGCGGCGCCTACGCCAAGAGCCAGATCGAGGCCTACCACAAACCGTTCGCGAAGGAGACCGGGATCGCCGTCAACGCCGCCGACTACAACTACGAGCTCGGACCCATCCGCGCGCAGGTGGAGTCCGGCAACGTCAACTGGGATGTGGCTGTGGTCGAGGAGCACGCGGCGCTGCGCGGCTGCGAAGAGGGGTTGTTCACGCGCATCGACGCATCGATCTTGCCGCCGGCTCCGGACGATACCCCGGCGACGGAGGACTTCATCGAAGAAACCATCGGCGAGTGTGCCGTCGGCGAGGTCATCTGGTCGCTCGTCTACGCCTACGACAAGAACCGCTACTCGGGGGCGAAGCCTCAAACCGCGGCTGACTTCTTCGACCTGGAGAGGTTTCCGGGCAAGCGCGGTATGAAGAAGTGGGCCAAGGGCAATCTCGAGTATGCGCTGATGGCTGACGGCGTTCCGCCCGAACGGGTCTACGACGTGCTGAGCACGGAAGAAGGCGTGAACCGCGCCTTCGCCAAGCTCGATACCATCAAGGATGAGGTGGTGTGGTGGGAGGCCGGGGCCCAGCCGGTTCAGCTCCTCGCCGACGGTGAGGTCGCGATGACTACGGCCTTCAACGGGCGTCTGTTCAACGCCATCGTCAAGGAGGGCCAGCCATTCGAGATCGTCTGGGACGGGCAGAACTGGAACCTCGACATGTGGGCCATCGTGCGCGGGACCAAGCGCCTGGATGCCGCCCGGCGATTCGTGGCTTTCGCCTCGCGTCCCGATCGCATGGCGGATCAGACGAACTACATCTCCTACAGCCCGGTGCGCCGCTCGGCCCTGGAGCTGGCGGCGAAGGACGTCAAACCCCATCTGCCTACCTACCCCGAGAACTTCAAGAACGCTCTCAAGGTGGACGTGCAGTGGTGGGGCGACAACCTGGATACGATGAACGAGCGCTTTAACGCCTGGCTGGCCCGCTGAGGGTCCCGACCCCCGGAGCGGGTCTCGCGCCCGCTCCGGGCCTTTCTGGACGCACATCGCAGGCACCTAGCAGGCACCGGGGACGATGAGCACCACCGCCCCGCAGGACAGCGTCATCCGCGCCGCCGACGGCGTGGCGCTCAAGACGAAGCTGCACCGCTCGACCCGAATGCGCCGCGCGCGGGCGTTCGCCCTGACGCTGCCGGTGCTCGCCTTCATCCTCGCGGTATTCATCGTCCCCATCGCGGACATGCTGGTTCGCAGCTTCCACGACCCCGAGCTCGCCCGCCTGCTGCCCGAGACCCTGCGGGCATTGGAATCGTGGGACGGCGAGGGCGTGCCCGCAGAGGGCACCTTCGAGGCGCTAGCCCGGGAACTCGTGTCTGCGAAAGAGGAGCGAACTCTCGGCAAGGCGGCGCTGCGCATGAACCACGAGCTGCCGGGTGCGCGCAGCCTGCTGTTCAAAACAGCCGCGCGGCTCGAGAACACCGAGGCGCAGTCCCACCGCGAGGCCTTCGCACGCATCGACGCCGCTTGGGGTGAGCCGGAGATCTGGGCCGCCCTCGCGCGCGTGGGCGAACCGTTCACGGCGCGCTTTTACCTGGCCGCGCTGGACCTTCGCTACGACGCCCATGGCGGGATCGTCCCCCAGCCCGAATACCGGCAGATCTACCTGACGCTCCTGTGGCGCACGCTCTGGGCGAGCGCCCTTATCACGATCCTGTGCCTGGCGCTCGGCTACCCCATCGCGTATCAGCTCGCCAACAGCCCCGTGCGGGTGAGCAACCTGCTGCTCATCGTGGTGCTGCTGCCGTTTTGGACTTCCCTCCTGGTGCGAACGATGGCGTGGATGGTCCTGCTCCAGGAGCAAGGAGTCATCAACGATCTTCTAGTCGGAACCGGCGTCATCGGCGACAAAGCCCGGCTTCAGATGATCTACAACATGACGGGCACCATCGTCGCCATGACCCACATCATGCTGCCCTTCATGGCGCTGTCCCTCTACAGCGTCATGAAGCGCATTCCTTCGATATACATGCGCGCGGCGCAGTCCCTCGGCGCCAATCCGGCCCGGGCGTTCCTCACCGTCTATGTGCCGCAGACCGTCCCCGGAATCGGGGCCGGCTGTCTGCTGGTCTTCATCCTGTCGATGGGCTACTACATCACCCCTGCCCTCGTGGGCGGGCGCACAGGGCAGTTCATCAGCAGCTTCATCGCCTACCACGTGCAGCAGTCCCTCAACTGGGGGCTGGCTGCGGCGCTGGCCGGCGTCGTGCTCGGCGGCGTCCTCGTCCTGTACCTCATTTACAACCGCCTCATCGGCGTGGAGAACCTCAGGCTCGGCTAGTCGCTCATGGCGCCTCCTCACTACGCAGGCCCGGTGTATCGAACGTGGCATCATGCCCATCGGGTGATCTGCATCGCGGTCTACGCGTTTCTGGTCGCGCCGCTCATCGCGATCATCCCGCTCTCGTTCAACGCCGAACCCTATTTCACCTTCACCCCGGGCATGCTGAGCCTCGACCCGGAGGCCTTCTCGTTGCGCTGGTACCGGGAGATCCTCGAGGACCCCCAGTGGCCGCTCGCCATACGCAACAGCATCGTCGTGGCGGTTACGGCCACCGCCATCGCGACGGCGCTGGGCACGCTCGCCGCCCTCGGACTCAGCCAGTCGGCGATGCCCTACCGTACGCTCGTCATGAGCGTGCTGATATCGCCGATGATCGTGCCGCTCATCATCACCGCCGTGGGGACCTACTTCTTCTACTCGGAGCTCGGTCTCGCGCAGACGTTGCCCGGCCTCATCCTCGCGCACGCCGCGCTGGGCACGCCGTTCGTCGTGATCACGGTCACCGCCACGCTCGTCGGCTTCGATCGAACCCTGTTGCGAGCGTCCGCGAGCCTGGGAGCGGATCCGGCGACCACCTTCTTCAAGGTCACGATGCCGCTCATCCTGCCCGGCGTCGTCTCCGGAGCCCTGTTCGCCTTCGTCATCTCCTTCGACGAGCCCGTGGTGGTGCTGTTTCTCGCCGGGTTCGAACAGCGCACCATCCCGCGGCAGATGTGGGCCGGCGTGCGCGAACAGATCAGCCCTGACATACTGGCCGTCGCGACGGTGCTCATCACCGTCTCGGTGGTGTTGCTTATCACCATCGAGCTGTTGCGACGGCGCACGGAGAGGCTGCGCGGGCGAAAATCCTGACACGGGAGGAGAGCGCCATGAGCGAGAGAAGCGACACCTTCACCATCCCCGCACGACGGGGCCGGGCCGTCCGCCTCAACCGGGGACAGGCCATCAAGATCATCAACACCCACGGCCAGCAGGTGGTGGACACCTGGTGCTTCAACGCCGAGGACCTGAAGGAGTTCATGTCGATGGAGCACATCCGTCCCACCATCGGGCGGATCTTTCCGCACAAGGGTGACCATCTGGTCAGCAACCGCCGACGGCCGATGCTGTATTTCGAGGAGGACACCTCGAGGGGTGTCCACGACACCTTGATGGCGGCGTGCGACGACTACCGCTACGGGCTGCTGGGCTGCACCGAATACCACGACAACTGCACGGACAACCTGTTCGCCGCGATGCGCCACGTCGGGCTCACCGCGCCCGAGTGCCCAAGCCCCCTCAACCTTTGGATGAACATCCCGGTAGACCCGGAAGGAAACACCGACTGGGGCGAGCCGGTCTCCGAGGCCGGGGACTACGTGGTGTTGCGGGCGGAGGTGAACTGCGTGATCGCCATGTCGGCCTGCCCGCAGGACATCCTCCCCATCAACGGCCGTCGGTGCGCACCCACGGAAGCGCACTACACCATTCTCGGCTAACGAAAGTGGGCGCCTCGTCGCGCCGATGGCGAGCCCACCGGCCCGGATCGCCGCTCGAGCGGGGCGATGCGCTCGCGGCGTCTGCTTGTCCGCCAGCTCGGCCGACCCGCCCGCGACGGCCGACGCGACGACGGCGGCCGCCGTCTCGCGACCTTCCACCGCGACCTTGCCGGCTGAGCCCGACATCAAGGGGTGGGTGCTCTACCGTCGAGACGCCAGCTTGCTGTCCCAGCGCGCGCGGTCGCGGTGATTGAGAGCATCGTCGATGTGCACGGGATCCTCCCTGGTGAAATCGCCGCCCCAACGCAACTCGGGATCCTGACGGATCTTCTCGATGAACTCCCGGATTTCCGCGGGAAGCCGCGGGAGGTTGCCGCGCTTGAGGTCGCCGGAGTTGAAAAACCCGTTGCGTGACCTGAGGTTCATATCGACAGCGTGCCCGACCAGGTGGTTCGAGCGCGAGGCCGGGGGGACGATAGCGCCGCTGACTTTCCGCTCAGGCTCTCTCGTAGACGAGGTGACGAAGATCTCGACATCGCTTTCCCCGGCAAACTGATTCAACCGATCCAGACAGGAAAAAAAATCAAGATCAGCGCGAAGCTCCTCTCCGATGAAACGATCGTTGCGATAGCGGCGGATATCGCAGACATCGGACGGCGCGGCGGCTTCGGCTTCCGCCTCCTCCGCAGCACCCGTGACCGGCGGCGTGAACAAAGTTTCGGGCGAGAGCTCCACGAAATCGGCAAGCACGTAGCCTTCCTCACCATCCCGGGTCTTCACCCGGTACCAGGTTTCCTCCTCCACGACCTCCACGTTCGCTCCGCGTCTCAAGGCCTTGATGACTTTGCCCGTCTTGGGCGATTTGCGTAAGTTCAGCCCTCCGCGGGCGATGACGGTTCCCGTGCTCATGGCGCTCTCCAAGAAAGCTCTGACTCGTTACTTGCTCATTGTTGCCAAGCTGGAAATCGCAAGCAATTGGTCGTCGCGCTTGCCGGCGACTCTCGCATCCGTCTGCTTTCACAGCTTTTCATCGAAAGGCTACCAGTCCACGGAGTTCGGCGCTGTGGTATTTCGCACGAGCTTCAGAGACCGATCACGAGACGGCGGCTGGTGCCACATCCGCTCGCTGGCATCGGGGACCGAGCCGGCCCCTGGCGCTCGAAGAGCCCACCGCACGCGACGTGGATGAGCACCAAGCTCGAGGGGAGTCCGACGGAAGGCTCGCCGCGCTACTCGTACAGATGGGCCAAGCAGGCGCTGACCGCGCGGTACTCGGAGTTGGGCAGGGAGAATAGCCGGCGGAACTCGGCGACCGACGCGTCGTTGCCCACGTGGTTCTCGAGGAAGATGCGGCTTGCCGGATGCATCCTGGCCGGAAGGGTGCAACACCGTGCGTCCGGTGGCATCTCTCGCGTCCACGTCCGCGCCGTGGGATAACAGAAGCTCCGCCACCTTGCGGTGCCCGAGAAGCACGGCCCGCATCCAGCAGCAGGCGACTCACCTCGACCCGGCCGAAGTGGGACGCCCGATGCAGCGGGGCTCCATAGCGCTCGCTCCGAACATTCGGGTCAGCACCGCCTCGCAGCAGAAGCTCGAGCATGGCGTCATCATCACGGCTGGCCGCCCGGTGCAGCGGCGTGACGCCGTAGCGGTCCACCGCGTCGATGGGGGCGCCCCTGTTATCGATCGATTCCCCGGCCGATCTCCGCTGACCGTGATGCGGCCACGGACGGCCGCAGCGTCTTCCAAAGCTGGATGTCGAGCCGTAAGCATGAAATTCAGTGCAATCGGACCACTGAATTTCGGTGAGAGCTGACCGCTTCGCGCTCAAACGTCGATGAGGAGCGTACTCCTGGGCCGCGAGCAGCAAATCAGTACGCATCCGGGGTCCGGCGGGTCCAAGGGCTCCTCGACATACTCGACCTCACCTTCGACCAGCGCGCACATGCAGGTATGGCAGATCCCCGATCGGCAGCTGTAGTCGGGACTCATGCCGTGTTGCTCCGCCAGATCGAGAATGGTCTCGCACTGTGGGTCCCACGCCGCTGTGACACCCGAGCGCGCGAAGGTGATCTGAATCCCGCCGGTCAGCTCCTGCTCCGCGCTTCGCGCCGTGGCCGGCCCGCAAGGTCCGGCCTCGTCCGTCAGCAGTGATCCCGGGCCGAAAAACTCGTAGTGGATCCGCGACCCCGGTACGCCGAATGAGAGGAGCCCGCAATAGAGCGACTTCATGAAAGGCGTGGGGCCACAGAGGTAGAATTCGTAGTCGTCGAAGGGAAGCACCTGTTTCAATAACGCGATGTCGACGTGACCCTGGCTGTCATAGTTGCGACCCCGAACGTCGCCCGGTTCCGGTCGGCTGTAACGGATATGCACCTGCACATTGTCGTGCTCCGCGGCGACGCGGCGAACATGCTCCCCCATCGCGTGCTCGCGCCCGTTGCGGGTGCCGTGGATGAACCACACAGGCCGTTCGGACCCGCGCTGGACGAGCGCATTCATCATGCTGATCATCGGCGTCAGCCCGACCCCGGCGCTGAGGAGCACAAGGGCCCGCTCGCTGTCCGGGTCGATATGAAACTTGCCGCGCGGCGGCCCGACGCGGAGCGTCGCACCCTCCTCGACGTGATCGTGAAAATAGCTCGACGATAGCCCGGGCGGTGCGTGCGGTTGCTCGGGGGGCGCGGGTTCGCGCTTGACGCTCACGCGGTAGTAGTCGGGGTCGGGACCGTCGGACAGCGAATACGTGCGGATCAAGGGCTCCGCCTGGCCCGGGATCGTCAACCTGAAGGTCAGAAACTGCCCCGGCAGGAAGTCCGCCAATGGTTTGCCGTCCTCGGGCGCCAGATAGAACGATGTGATGGTGTCACTCTCCGGTTCTTTTCGCTCGACCACGAAACGCCGAAACGACTCTCGCTTTTCAGCAGATTTTTCCGCTTTCGCCAATCGCTCTTCGAACGAGCCCTTCCATCCATGGGAGAGTGCCGGGATGGACAAGGCTTCTTTCGCTCCTTCGAGATTCCCCTTGTCGAAAAACAGGAGATCGCTGACCCGGCGCACCGTCATGCGCCGGGGATCTCGACTGACGAGCGCGATCGCATCCCCCGCGCCGATCTCGCCCTCTTCGACGACGCGAAAATAGAACCCCACCCGGCCGCTTTCCAGAAAGCGGTTCTGGAAACCGTCGATCCCCATCCTGATCGCGAGCTTGTAGCAGGGTATGCGGGGCTGAGAGACCTCGACCAGGGCGTCGCCTATGCGAAAGACATCGCCGACGCAGACTTCGTCGTCGAGCATGCCCTCGACGGTGAAGTTCTCCCCGAACTGACCGTAACTGAAATCATCGCGCCCGAGCTCGCGTTTCCAATAATCGTAATTCTCCATCGCATACACATACACGGCCCGGAACGCCCCGCCGTGACCCCGGAGATCCGCCTGCCCGTCGCCCTCGACGTTGAGCCGGCGCAGCATGACCCGTCCCTCGACCGGCTCTTTGAAGATGCCGGTCGCGACCTCTTTGCCCGCGTGTGCGACCGCCTTGGGCATGGAGACGTTGACGGACAGCAGTCTCATCGGGGCGTGTCGCTCGGGGGCCGGGAGTGGGGTCTCAGCCGGCTCGAACTTCTCGAAGACGGGGGAGTACCCCCCGAACACCGAGGTCACCGGCAGTGCGCGTTCGACGTGGCGGGTCTCCTCGACCCGGAAGGCGACGACCCGCTCGGCTCCCGGGAAACGGCGCGTGTGATGCGGCTCCCAGAGAATTTCCGCCTCGCCGCTCGCCTGGAGCGTGTCGCCGGTTTCGAAATCGATGAAGAGCAGCCCGCATTTCGGGTTGACCGTGAGGTTGCCGAGCGTATTGAACATGCAGTTCCCGGAGTAATCGGGGAAGAGGAGCGACGTTTCGTGTGCGACAATGACGAACCCCGGTCGTCCGCCCCGATGCGACACGTCGGCGCCCTGCGTCCAGTCCTCGCCGTCCTCGCGGAACTGGCTCGCGATGAACAACGTGTCGGCGCGCGCGACCATGGCCGCCTCGGCCCTGTTCAAGGCCTCCCCGCGGCGGACCGCTCGCTTCTCCCCGATGGCCTCGAGCCCATCGCCCAGATCGATCTCGCGGGCCTGAATGTATTTCGGACAGTTACCGAAGCTTTGGCTGACCCGGATGTCGAATCCGTGCTGCCTCACACGCGATACGCTTCCGTTGACCCGGTTTCTGCGGCGCGTCGGGAATTCGAGCCCCAGGGCGCCGATATCGGCGCCCTCGAGGAGCGCCTTGTTCAACGGGTCCCCGTACGTCGGCCGAGCGTTGATCCGGAGCGTACGCGCATCGATTGCGCGAACGAATCCCGGCGGCCCGGCCACCACGGAAGCCCACGGCCGGCCGCCCGCATCGACCGTGCCGAGCATCAACAGGGGGAGCTGCGGGAAGAATTTCTGATGCTCCTCGGGCATGTGATCGCGAATCAGCTTGCGACCCGCCTGCTCCATCCTCTCCCGGATACCGAGCCGGGACTGGATCGCTCGCTCTCCTCGATGAAACGATGAATCCTCAGACATCGGTAATACCCCCGATTCGAACTGCAGAGCAGGGACAGATTACCGCTGCCCGGCTGCAGGTCTTAGCGGGCGCTCTGCAGCCGGCACGGCGGAGGCGGCAACGCCGTCGTGCGTATCGCGGGTCATTCCAGCGGTTTCAGATCCCCGAGCAGGGTCGGGATGAGCTCCGTCACGGTGGGATGAATGTGCACGGCCCGCTGTATCGTCGTATACGGTGCGCCGGCGTACATGACGTCGAGGATGGAATGGACGACCTCGTCGCCGCCGATACCGAGAACCGCGGCCCCCAGGATCTCCCGCGTCTGCTCGTCAATGAACACCTTCATGAAGCCTTGGGTCTCGCTCCGCTCGCGCGCACGCCCGACGCGGCTCATCATCATCTTGCCGACCACTGCCTTGCGCCCCGAGGCGCGCACCTCGCGCTCGGTCATGCCGACCCGCCCGAGCGGCGGATCGGTATAGAGTGCATAGGCGGTGATGCGATCGCTCACGCGGCGCGGATCGCCGTCGAACAGATTGGCGACGACGATCTCGTAGTCGTTGTAGGAGGTGTGGGTGAAGGCGCCTCGCCCGTTGACGTCCCCCGTCGCCCACACATCCGACACGGTTGTCCGTAGCTGGTCATCGACCACGATGAATCCGCGGGAATCGGTTTCGATCCCCGCCTCATCCAGGCCGAGATCGTCGGTGTTCGGCCGGCGGCCCACCGCCATCAACAGGTGGCTGCCCGCCACCTCGGGGGCGCCGGTGTCGCACTCCACCTGGATGGCGACACCTTGGTCGTGCTTTCCGACGGTCATGCATTTCGCGCCGAGCCGGACTTCGACCCCTTCGTTTTCCAAGACCTCCTTGACGGTGGCGGAGACGTCCTCGTCGTCACGGGCGATGAGACGGTCGTTCATCTCCACGACCGTGACCCGGCTGCCAAAGCGGCGATACATCTGCGCGAACTCCAACCCGATGTAGCTGCCGCCCACGATGATCAGGTGTTCCGGCAGGAAATCGACGTCCATCATGCTCGAGTTGGTCAGATAATCGACCTCATCGAGGCCCGGCATGTCGGGGACGGCCGCGCGGGCCCCGGTATTGATGAAGATCTTTTCACCTTCGAGCAGATCGTCGTCGACGCGCACGGTGTGCGGCCCCTCGAAGCGTGCGTGGCCTCGGTAAACGGTGCAGTTCGCCATGTTCTCCAGCCACTTGGTGACGCCCCCGTTGGACTGGCGCACGATGGCGTCCTTGCGCGCCTTGACCCGTTTCATGTCGACCTCGACGGGCCCATCGATCTTGACGCCGAAATCCGCTCCCCGCCGGGCCATATGGGCTGCGCGCGCACTGGCGACCAGCGTCTTGGTCGGGATACACCCGACGTTCACGCAAGTGCCGCCGAAGAGCTTCCGCTCGATGATGGCCGTCTTCAACCCCTCCTTTGTGAGGCGACCGGCCAGGGAGGGGCCCGACTGGCCCGTGCCGATGACTATCGCATCGTATGTCTCTGCCATGATTGCCTCCCTCCTTGTACCTAATCAGCGTCTTACGAGCGTCGGCCACGCATCTTTGGCATGCCGACGCTCTCGGGTGGTGTGCTTCAACGCGTCATCCGCACGCGCTTGAGATAGTGGACCCCAAATCCACTGTTCGGGTGCGCCTGATCGACACATACGATTTTAAGCGGTCTTCTCCGCAAACAGCCCCGGCATCCAGCGCGTCGGGGCCAGCGCTGCCGGAAACGCCAGGCGCCGCGGCGCGCGCGGGCCGTCCGAGACCAGGAGCCGCGCTAAGGCACTGCCTCAAGGACGTTCGCGGACTGGGGCGGCAGCACATCCGCGCGTACTTGCTATCTGCTGACGCATCGACGGGATATCGGTCGAATTCGGGTGTCGCATCTCCGCTGCAATACGCCATCACCCGGAGAGTGTGTCCAACGAGTTGGTAGAAGCGTTCGGTCACGATCCGCTGGCAGAGGTTGCTACGTGGGATCTGGACAACGAGGGGTCGATCACGGCAGTCTCAGCGAGTCACGGCTGCGGTATACATGCTCCGGGTGCCATACCGGGAGTGTCATCTCCACAGGGCACGGGCGCCCGCGAAAGTGGCGTGAAACGGGTAGCGGGGCGTCGCCCTGCCGGCAAGGGCGGAACGCTATGAAGGGGATCACACTGTCCAGGCAGCGGATCGCGTCCGCGAGGCACGGAAGGTGATGCGAAGCAACCGCAGTCAGGGGCTTGAGCGTTTGAATCGGCTCTTCCGTGCGGGTCAGCCGCCGACATCGGGGTTGGACGGCCGCTACGCCGGGGAGCTGGTCGCCGTCGACATCGCCCCGGGGATCACGCAACTGGTGGAGTGGCTGACGTCCTTCTGGATGCCGTGGAAGGGTAAGCATCTCTCGCGGGCGCGCTCGCAAGGGAACAATATCTTCGATCGCGGAGCGCGCCGTTTGTTCCGTACCCTATTTCCGCTTTACAAGGGGGTGACCGAGCCCGAAACAACCCGGCAACCTCGAAGGCACGCGCGGCCGCGCTGTGCCCGCTCGATCTTCGCTGTACCTCGGCTGAACGTGCGTCGGCTCCCATGACCCTCGGGCCGACTCTCGGCCCGCGCCCTGCGGGGCTTGCGACTGCGCGGCACATGCCCCGGGACCCCGCTCGGAGAGCGCTGGTTGGCGCGCTTTCCCGGAAATCCGCGAAGAACCAGAAAAAGGCGTTTCTAGCAGCACCCCCTCCCCTCGCGCGGCGCTGGTTCAGGTCTGAGCCCGTCTTTCCCCCGTAGCGGCGTAGGTGTGCCACCCAAGAAAGGAGGCGGTGAGCGTGGAGCATCCCAATCCTGGTGCTGGAGCAGCGTGTTTGCCCCCCGGGGCACGATTGACAGCGATCAAGCCAATCCCTCGGCTTCATTCCGCCCGATTTCCACATCAGCTCAATGGGTTACGGTGCACGACCCCTAGCCCGCATTTCTCACCAGCGCGCGAAGCGAGGGCGTGGAGATGCCCGTAGATACAAGGCGCGCGAGAGCAAAGGCGCGCAGGCGTACTTGACAGTACGTCGAGCACCTTTGCCGAGCGCAACACCGTAGATGCGGGCAGATCCGCGTCCGCAGCCGTGGGCTGGTGAGAAATGCGGGCTAAGGACCACCCCCGACCGCACGGCGCTCCAGGTGGGCCCGGGAACCGCGTGGCTCGATGATGAGGAAGACCAACAAATCACACGAGCCGCGGCGATTACCGGTCAGATTCCCGCGCTTGTGCCGATTTGTCGATGTGCCCCGAACAGATGCAGCAGGCCGCACGCCGGCGTCAACCCGTCTGGCCGTCGTGCTGCGTTTGTAGCGTCGATGGGACCCGATAACGAGGAAGGATAGGTTCATGCGCCTGGTGATGCGTCTGTTGCTATGCGTTCTGCTGCCGTTCGTCCACGGAGCGTTGGCCGCCGGGCCACTCGAGCCCGAGGAGGTACCGGAGCCGCTGCAGCCATGGGTGGGCTGGGTGCTCCATGGCGAGGAGGAACGCCTCTGTCCCTTCCTCTACACGACGGCCGACTCCCGCCGCTGCGCGTGGCCGAGCCGCCTGACGCTCGACCTGACCGATGCCGGGGGGCGATTCGAGCAGCAGTGGGAGGTCTACGCGGCGAGCTGGGTCGTGCTTCCCGGCGAGGCCCGGCACTGGCCGCAGCAGGTGAAGGTCGACGGCGCGCCGGCCCGTGTCACGTTCTCGGAAGACCAGCCGCGCGTGAGGCTCGCGGCGGGCACCCACCGCGTCGAGGGTGAGTTCCTGTGGGACCGGCTCCCGGAGAGTCTGCGCATCGCCGAGGACAGCGGCCTGATCGCGCTCACCGTCGGCGGCAGCCGCGTCGAGGCACCGGACGTCGACGAGGGGGGGCAGCTCTGGTTGCGCGAGCGTGATAGCCCCCGCCCGGATCGCGAGGCCGCCGGCGAGACGCTCAGCGCTCAGGTCCATCGCAAGGTCGTGGACACGATCCCGCTGCAGGTGATCACGCGAATCGACCTCGATGTCTCCGGCAGCCAGCGCGAGGTCGTGCTGGGGCCTGCGCTGCTCGCCGAGCACATCCCCCTGCGCCTCGGCAGTCCTCTACCCGCGCGCCTGGAGCCCGACGGACGTCTGCGGATCCAGGTGCGCCCGGGGCGCTGGACCATCGAGCTGGTCAGCCGCCACCCCGGTGAGACGACCGAGATCCCGCTGGCGGCAGCGCCCTCCCCCTGGCCGGAGGAAGAGTTCTGGGTCTTCGAGGCCCGCAGGCACCTCCGCCTGGTCGAGGTGGCCGGCGTCACGCCGGTGGATCCGCGCCAGACCAACCTGCCCGCGGACTGGCGATCGCTGCCCGCCTACCGCGTCGGCAGGGGCGAGACGATGCGTCTGGAGGTCGTTCGCCGCGGTGACCCCGAGCCCGAGCCCGACAAGCTCGGCCTGGCGCGCCAGCTCTGGCTCGATTTCGGCGGCGATGGCTACACCATCCAGGACACGCTCACCGGCACGATGACCCGTGGCTGGCGCCTGGAGGCGAGTCCGGCGCTGGAGCTCGGCCAGGTCACGATCGGCGGCCAGCCCCAGTTCATCACCACCCTGCCCGGCTCCGACCGCCAGGGCGTCGAGGTCCGCCGCGGATCGCTGCAGCTCGTCGCCGACAGCCGCTACGGCGGACCCATCGGCGACCTGCGGGCCGTCGGCTGGGACCAGGACATGCAGAGCCTGCGCCTGCACCTCAACCTGCCGCCGGGCTGGCGGCTGTTCTCGGCGAGCGGCATGGACAACGTGCCGGACACCTGGCTGCAACGCTGGACGCTGCTGGACCTGTTCCTGGTGCTGATCGCCTCGGTGGCGGTCTACCGGCTGTGGGGCTGGCGGTGGGGGCTCATCGCGCTGGTGACGCTCGCGCTCGTCTGGCACGAGCAGGCCGGGATCGGTCCGCCACGCTACGTGTGGCTGAACCTCCTGGCCGCGGTGGCCCTGCTGCGCGTGCTGCCCCAGGGCCGCATCCGTCAGGCCGTGACCTGGTACCGCAACCTGGCCCTGCTGGTGCTCGTCCTGATCGCGATCCCGTTCATGGTCGGCGAGATCCGCCTGGCGATCTACCCGCAGCTCGAGCGCCACGCGTCGATCCGGCCGCAGCCGGTCGTCGCCGATCGCGTCGGCGGGATCGCGCTCGAGGAGGCGCCCTCGAGCGCACCGGCCGAGCCCGCGACGCGGCAAGAGTCCTATGCCCCGCTGAGCAAGGGCCAGAGCCTCTCGCAGTACCTGTCCGAGTCACGGCAGCTCACGCAGATCGATCCGAATGCCCGCGTGCAGACCGGCCCCGGCCTGCCGAGCTGGCGGTGGCGGCAGGTGGATCTGCTGTGGAACGGTCCGGTGGATCGCGGGCAACGGGCCGGCCTCGTGTTCCTGTCCCCGGGACACAACCTGGTCCTGGGCTTCCTTCGGGTCGGGCTGCTGGCGGCGTTGGCGCTGCTCATGATGGGCTTCAACTACGCACCCGGTCGGGGCGTATATCGTCAGGCGGGCCTGCTGGGCGCGCTGCTGCTCCTGCCGATGGTGATGGCGGTCCCGCAGCCCGCCGCCGCCGACATCCCCGATCCGGCACTGCTCGACGAGCTCAAGACGCGGCTGCTGCAAGCGCCGGACTGCATGCCCGCCTGCGCGCAGTCGTCCCGCCTGCGCCTGGAAATCGACCGCGAGACCCTGCACCTGCGCGTCGAGGTCCACGCCGAGGCCGCGGTCGCGGTGCCGCTGCCCGCCAACAGCCTCCACTGGCTGCCCGAGGCGGTGCTGATCGACGGCGAGCCGGCGCCCGCGCTGTTTCGGGCGCGGGACGGCGGGCTGTGGACACGGGTGGACGAGGGGACGCACCAGATCAGCCTGGCCGGCCCCTCACCGGATCGCAGCCGCTTCCAGCTCCCGCTGACGCTGCGCCCACACCGGGTCGATATCCAGAGTGAGGGCTGGATCGTGGAAGGGGTGCACGAGGATGACGTCCCCGATGCCCAGCTCCAGCTCACCCGCGTGAAGGCGGACGGGCAGGTGCCCGCGATCCGCGCGCTCGAGCCCAGCGCGATGCCGACCTTCACGCGCGTGGAACGTACCCTGCGGCTGAACCTGGACTGGACCGCGGAAACCCATGTAATCCGTCTCTCCCCGGCGGCCAATGCGGCGATCGTCGAGGTGCCGCTGCTGCCCGGTGAGTCGGTGCTGACCGAGGGCGTGCGTACGGTCGACGGCAAGGTGCTGGTCAACATGCCGCCCGGGGAGCGCGAGGCGTTCTGGGTGTCGACGCTGGAGAAGCAGTCGTCGTTGACGCTCGCGGCCGCGGAGACGGCGAGCTGGCACGAGGTCTGGCGCGTCGACGTCAGCCCGATGTGGCACCTGGAGACGGACGGCATCGCGGTCGCCCATCATAAGGACCGCACCGGCAACTGGTTGCCCGAATGGTGGCCCTGGCCTGGCGAGAAGGTGCGGCTGGCCGTCACGCGGCCCGAGGGCGTGGAAGGCCAGACGCTGACCATCGACGCCAGCACCCTGACCGTGCAGCCCGGCAAGCGCGCGACCGACGCGACGCTCACGCTCACCGCGCGCAGCAGCCAGGGCGGCCAGCACACCCTGCTGCTACCCGAGGGTGCGGACCTGCAATCGGTCACCATCGACGGGACCGCGCAGCCCGTGCGGCAGGACGGGCGCACGGTGACCCTCCCCCTCGTGCCGGGCAAGCAGACCCTGGCCCTGAGCTGGCGCACCGGCCAGGGCATCGAACCCCTCTACCGCACGCCACAGCTCGATCTCGGTGCACGCAGTGTCAACACCATGATCGAGCTCGAGCTCGGCCGTAATCGCTGGACCCTGCTGGCCGGCGGGCCGCGCCTTGGACCGGCGGTGCTCTTCTGGAGCACGCTGCTGGTGATCGTCCTGGTGGCCGTCGGTCTGAGCCGGGTGCCGTTCACGCCGCTGCGCATGCATCACTGGCTGTTACTCGGCATCGGGCTCAGTCAAGTTCCGGTGGCGATGGCGGCGGTGGCGGTGGGATGGCTGCTCGCCCTGGGCCTGCGTGGCCGCTCCGAGCCGAAGCTGCGCCCGGTCTCGTTCGACCTCATGCAGATCGGGCTTGCGCTGCTCACCCTGTTGGCGTTGGGCTTCCTGTTCGCCGCCATCAAGCAGGGCCTGCTGGGTCTGCCGGAGATGCAGATCAGCGGCAACGGCTCCTCCGCCTACAACCTGCGCTGGTACCAGGACCGTTCCGTCGAGCAACTACCCCAGGCGTGGGTCGCGTCGGTGCCGCTGCTCGTCTACCGCCTGCTCATGTTGGCCTGGGCGCTGTGGCTCGCGTTCGCGCTGCTGCGCTGGCTGCGCTGGGGGTGGACATCGTTTTCAAGCCATGGCATTTGGCGTCCGCTGAATTTGCGAAAAAGCCGCAAGCGGGGTCCGCCTCGCGAGAACGAGAAAGAGTCGCCGCAGTCACCGGCGACGGGGTGACACCCGCTCGGCTCCGTCTACTCCGCCACGGGCAGTTTCGGTAAGAGGTATCCAGAAAGGGGTCTGCTCGTCGTCTGCCCCCGTCTATCCGGCGGCCGCGGGAGGAGAGCGTTCGAGAAACTTCCAGCATTTGCCTTGCCGGGAAGAGCCACGTAATAAGCAGTAAACCTGGTCGTCGTGCAGAGTACTTGCAGCCTGGCCGCGAGGCGTTGGCCGCGCTACGTGCGAACCCTCTCAACGTTCAGGCCACCACTGGCGGAGTCACCGGTACTCCAGCACATCGGCAATTTGATTGGTTTGTGAGCTGGCCGCCTTGAAGAGCGACACGGTCTTCTCAAGCATTTCCCCTAACTCTGTGTCCTCGTCGGCGCGGTTATCCTCCACCAACATTAGGCCCCGAATATATTCCCCCTGTGTCTCAACCATAGCGGCCAGCTGTCTTAGAAGGAGAAGTCTCGTCGAGAGGTCACGGCTCTTCTTGGTCATGTCGCTATTCCTCCTCACGCATCGTGCTTGTTCTAGGGACGTTTCGCACCCTGGCGCCGCGGGCGAAAATGCAATTTTGGACCCGACCGCGGTCATTCGATCTCAGCGTAAA
>JABAHQ010001526.1_pt2 | contig 34886 bp, 25 predicted proteins | sample 7062091 | NCBI WGS metagenome assembly JABAHQ01 (sample SAMN14534359, study PRJNA622989) | marine sediment metagenome | biome: marine biome [ENVO:00000428]; feature: marine pelagic biome [ENVO:01000023]; material: deep marine sediment [ENVO:00002113] | place: India: Gulf of Kutch | collected... | reverse complement strand
TTCGCCATCGACCTGGTGATTCAGGGGCGCGTGCGCCGTGAGCCCGGCGGCTACAAGGTCACCGCGCAGCTCGTCGACACCCGAACCGCCACCACGCGCTGGTCCGCCGAGCATCGGCTCGGGGCGGACGCCATGCCGGTGGCGGCACAGGAGGACCTGTCGGCCCGGGTCGCGACGGCGCTCGGCGGAATCGTCGGATTCGAGCCCACAGCGCCGCCGGACGCCCGCCCGGCGGGAGCGACCGGGACGTCCTGGCGCGTCGCGCGGCATCTGGTGGAGGGCCGCCGCACCGACGAGAGGGAGCGGGCCCTCGCCCTGCTCGAAGAGGTCCTCGCCACGGACCCCACCTTCGCGCCGGCGCACGAGGCCCGGGCTCGGGCGCTGCTCGATCTCGCTCGCGACGGGGAGGCGGAGGCGGCCATCGACGAGGCGATCGCGACGGTCGGGACGTCGGCGGGCCTCCTCCTGGTGCGGGGACGCCTGCGTCTCCGGCAGTGGCGCCTGGACGAGGCCGGCCGCGACCTGGCCAGGGCGGTGGAGATGGCGCCACAGAGCGCCCGTGCGCACCAGAGCCACGGCTACTACCTCGGCGTGGCGGGTCGGCACGAGGAATCGCTGGACGCCATGAGCCGGGCTCGGACGCTCGACCCGGTGTCGGAAAGCGTGGTCGGAGACGCGGGCTTCTTCGCCCACTGGGCGCGAAAGCCCCGCCTGGCCCTCGAGCGCTGCGAGAGCATCCGGCCCTACGCGCTCCCCGCGTACCGCTTGATGGTGACGCGCTGCCTGCTCCACAACTACGCCCAGGTCGGTGACTGGAGCCGCGCGCTGCAGGAGGCCGGAGCCGTGATGGAGGCCGCGGGCGCGTCGGAGGCCGAGCGGTCGGACGTCCTCGGGGCGTCCGAGTCCCGAGAGGCCATCGCCAGCTACTTCCGCTGGGCGGCGGACCCGGCTCGCCTACGCTTCACCCAGGGCGGGGAGAGCGCCTACCACAGGGCGATCGCCGCCGCCGGAGCGGGCGACGTCGAGGCCGCCCTGGCGGCCCTGGAGGAAGCCTTCGCGCGGCGCGAGCCGCGGCTGATCGAGATCGGGGTCGAGCCCCGCCTCGATCCGGTGAGAGGTCACCCGCGCTTCAGGGCCCTGGCCGCAGAGATCGGAGTGGGCGCGGTGCGGGGTGAGCGCGGCCCGGGGAAGCGCTGAGGCGTCTTCGTCCCGCGGCCTCGCGCTCACCGTCCGCCCGTCGCGCAGCGCCCCGCCCGGCACTCGAGCTCCGGCTCGGTCACGAATGCGCAGTCCGACATCCTCCCCTCCTCCCGGTTCAGCTCCTCCTCGCGCTGGTTGTAGCGGGCCACCGCCCGGGCCAGGCGGGTGGAATCCGTGGCGCGCACCGAATAGACCAGATAGGTCCACGGACCGCCGCAGGGCTTCGCGCCGAAGGCGACGGCGCGGCAGTCCTGGACGGACTCGCACACCGGCTCCGCCACGAGACGGTGGACGGCGGTCCTGAGGCTGTCCAGGGGTGGGGCGGCCTGGGACGCTTCGTCCGGCGCGGGCTGGGATGCCGCATCCGGTCCGGCCCGCGAAGCGCCATTCGGCGTCGCGGCCGGGCCGCAGGCGAGCGGTCCGATCGCCAGGAGGAGGACCGCGACCTTCGTCGCCGGCCTCACCCGCCGCTCCTGGCGGTGACGCTGTAGCCGGTCCCGTTGTATCCCAGGACCGCCACGTAATAGGTGCCGGGGTCGAGGGTCTCCGTGATCCGGGAGCAGTAGTCGTCGGCGCCGGCGTCGATGTCGTCGTTGTCCGTGATCAGGGTCCCGCTTTCGTCGTAGAGCTCGAGGACGGTGTCCTCGTCCAGGGCGAAGGCGCACGCTCCGTCCACGGCCACGGTCTCGAAGGTGTAGGGGCTCGAGACCGGCACCTGGACCGCGAAGTAGTCGGCGCTGGCCAGTCCGGCCTCCGCGACGCCCCGCATGTATCCGCCCAGCGCCAGGGCATTCGCGGCGGCCCGCGTGTCGTTGGGCTCGTCCTCCACCGGCAGCCCGATCGTGAAGGTGGCGTCGTGGGTGTCGGCCCCGGAGACGGTGACGGCGGTCGGGGCGCTGGAGCCCCCGAAGGCGCCCCACCGGCGTCCCGACACGCCCACCTCTCCGTCGCCGTAGGCGTCCTGGCCCGCGAAGACGTGGTACTCGCCGTCGGGCAGCTCCTCGAACGCGAACGAGCCGTCGGGCTCCGCGGGAATCGTCTCCACGACCGCGCCCGTCCCGGCGTCCACCAGACGGGCGAAGAGCTCCTGGGGCGGAGCCGCGGACCGGGTGAGGCTGTTGCGGGCGTTCACCACCCCCGCCCCGTACAGGTTGTCCGGGCCCGAGGGCCCCACGTCGATGGCGAAGCCGAGCAGACGGCTCTTGAGCTGCGTCGCCGTGAGCCCGGGCTCCTGGGAGAGGAGGAGGGCGGCGACCCCGGAGACGTGGGGGGCGGCCATGGAGGTGCCGTTCCATATGCTGCCGTCCCAGATCGGCGTGCCGGGCGTCCCGCTCTCGTAGTCCCACGCCGTGGAGAACACGCCGTAGGTGGGGTTGCCCGGCGGCGCGTCCGCGTGATCCCCGCCGGGAGCCGCGATGTCCACCGTGGACCCGAAGCTGGAGTAGGACGCGAGCTGCCAGTCCGGGCCCACCGCGGAGACGGACAGGGTCTGGGGATAGGCGGCGGGATAGCGGGGGTCGCTGGTGCCGGCGTTGCCGGCGGAGGCGACGATCAGCGAGCCCGCGTCCCGGGCCGCGATGATCGCGTCCACCAGCGTCGCCGTGGTGCTGGGCCCGCCCAGGCTCATGTTGATGATCGGCGCCCCGCTGGCGGCCTGCACCATCCCCCCGCTCCCGTCGTCGGCCGGCAGGCCCGCGGCGTAGAGGACTCCCTGGGCGACGTCGAAGTGCGTGGCGCTCCCCCGTATGTCGATCACCCGGACCGGCCGGATCGAGACGTTCCAGGCCAGGCCGGTGCCACCGCCTCCGTCGTTGCCGACCGCCCCCACGGTTCCGGCCACGTGGAGGCCGTGGTTCCCGCTCGATCGCATCCCGCTGATGCACCCCATCGCCTCGTCGTAGACGACGTGGAGGGGCTGGGTGGGATCGGCGTCGACGCCGTCCCCGTCTCCCGCCCTCCCGATCGATCCGCCGGAGCAGAAGGACAGGGAGGTGCCGTTGGAGACGAAGTCGTAGCCGTCCCCGGTCAGGTTCGCCGAGATCCCCGGGTGGTCGAATTGGATCCCGTCGTCGACGACGGCGACGATCACGCCGCCGCTCCCCGTCGACTCCCTCCACGCCTCCGGCCCGTCGATCATGGCGTAGTGCCACGCCTGCCACGGAAGGAGCGGGTCGTCCGGCTCGACGGCCGCGACGGGGTCCGTGAGCTCCGAGGGCGCGGGCGCGCCGTAGACGTGACGAGGGTCACCGACGCGGTGGGCGGTCTCGTCCAGCCGCAGCACCGGATTCCGCTCCACCCGGGCCACCGCGGGGTCGGACCGCAGGCGGGCGGCCACGGGTTCCAGGTCGGTGGGATCGTCCACCGTCACCCGGGCGGTCAGCACCGCCGGCAGGACGCCGCTCACCCGGGCACCCGTCGCCCTCACGTGGGAGAAGAGGGTGGCCCGCATCGAGGACGCGGTCCGGCTGGCCACGGCCCGGCTGGCGTGGGCCGCCGATCGCATCCCGGGCGCGGAGAGGGCGGGGGACCGGAAGGTCACGAGGAGCTCGTCGGGCGTGTACTCCGGGCCTCGCGCGCTCCCCCGGTCCGGGACGCCGGTCCCGGAACGCCCGGACCGTGCCTCGAAGCCGTAGGTCTTCGTCGCGCGGGCGGCGCCGCCGCCGAACCCGGAGCGGGAGGCGCCGGACCCCTCGACCGCGGAGCTCGCCAGATCCCACTGGGCCACCGCGAGGAGCTGGTTGGACAGCGAGATCACGCCCGAGATCGTGGCGTTGGGCGTGGCCGTGGCCGTGAAGGTGACCGGCGAGCCGCTGAGACCACCGACGGACGCGGTCACGGACTCGTCTCCCGCGAAGCGGCCCAGCGTGTAGTCGACCCTCGCGACCCCCTGCCCGTCGGACACGGACTCCGCGCTCGCCAGGGACCCGGACCCCGAGTCGACGAACCAGCCGACCGTCGTGCCTCCCACGCCGTTTCCGAACGCGTCGGAGACGGAGACCGAGAGGGGCTGGGGAAGGGTGGTGGCGGCCGGAGCGGTCTGTCCGTCGCCGCCGTCCAGGGCGAGGGCCACGGGAGGCCCCGGCTCCAGGGTGAACGGATCGGAGCGGGCGGTCTGCAGCCCCGCGGAATTGAAGGAGAGGACGCGGTCGCCGACGGTCCCCTCCAGGCCGAGATCGGTGAAGGTGACGACCCCGTCCGCGGCCGTGCCCACCAGGGACCCCACCAGGGTCCCCCCGCCCGAGGCGATGGCGGCCGTGACCTCGGTCGTGTCGTCCCCCGCGACCGGGTTGCCCAGGGCATCCGTGACCGTCACGACGGGCTGGGTGCCCAGGGGTTGGCCGGCCGCCGCGTCGGAGGGCTGGGTGGTGACCCTGAGAAAGGTGCCGGTCTGGCTCACCGTCAGGGTGGTCGAATCCGCGACGCCGTCCACCGTGGCCTTGATCCGCGTCGATCCGTCGGCCACGGCCGTGACGACGCCCGACGCGTCGATCGTCGCGACATCCTCGTCGGACGAGGTCCACTCGACGGTTCGGCCCCCGACGGGATTCGAGTGGGCATCGACGGGCGCGGTCTCGAAGCGCGCCGTGTCCCCGATCGCGTCCAGGAGCTCCCGCCCGGTCAGTATGACGGCGGCCACCTCCTGCCTGACCGTGAGCGTGGTGGACCCCGTCACTCCGTCGGCGCGCGCCCGGATCGTCGCGGTGCCGTTCCCCACGGCCGTGGCCACCCCGGAGGCGTCGACCGTCGCGATGTCGGTGGCGGAGGAGGTCCACGTGAACGACACGCCCGGCATCGGGCTTCCCGAGCCATCCCGGCCCTCCGCCGAGAACTCCTGGGTCGCGCCCAGGGCATTCACCGAGGCGGCGGCCGGCCTGATCTGGATCGACGCCAGGGCGGAGCCGGACGTCGGAGACTCGGAGTCCCCGCCGCAGGCGACGAGTGGAAGGAGGAGGGCGGCGACGATGAGGTGCCGGACCTGAGACATCAGCCTGTTAGGCGGTCATGGTGGAATTTCGTGCTTCGGGGGGGTGATCCGGGAGCACGTGCCCGTGTCGGGGACACTCCAACCCGAGCGGCGGGTCAGATGGTCACCGCTTCTGCGCACGCGGTAGTAATCTTTAGGATCACCCCACACAATTTCCACTCACGCCTCGGGATGTCGCAGAAGCGTCAATCCGAAATGTTGGCTCTGGACGGACCGGTTCGCACCGGTCAGAGTCGGCACTTCCTGAACGCCATGGAGGCGGATTCGGCCTCGGGCAGGTCCGAATCCGAATACGAGCACAGAAAGCGAGCCCAAGGCGAGCCGACCCTCGAACGCTCCGGGCCAGCCGCGATACCTGAAATAGTCGAGCTCCCTGTGCGGGACGGCGGTCACAGTCAGCAGCATCATGAGCGTGAATTGAAAACCTGACGAGTACGCGGCCAACCGCTAGTGCCCTGCCGCGAACGGTCGCATCTCGCCCGCGGACGATGAGCCCCAAGACTCCGGCTTCGGTCGTCACGACCACCAGCCACGGCAAGACGATCTCGGCCGTCGAGCGAAGGCTCATCTCACCGAGGCGCTCAGATGCGAGTCCACGTACACTCGCCGCTCTCGAGAGCCCTCAAGGACCAAGTCGCCAAAGAATACGCTCCCCAGAAGACTTCAAGTCGCCACGTAGGTGAGCGACCGGGGCCTTCCAGCATCTTTCCCCTCCGACTCCCACGCAGCGCCTGCGCAAGCAGGATGGAAGGCGAGAACGCATGTGGTTCTGATGATCTGGCCCCCCAAGGCGACCAGGCCGACAAGCGTGTTTTCCAACCTTATCAGGAACCTCCACTGCTCTATGGCCCGTCGACGGCGATCGCCGTCCTGTCCGCCGGTCGGTTCCGCTTCCGTCATCCGGGCTCAGTGCGCGGCTGATTTGCTCTCATTGGGATTGCAGTGAGTCAAAGACCCTGGAGCCGTTGCCGCCGCCCGGCCGGCGGGTGCCCTGGAGCGCGGAGAGGCGGAGGGACGACCCGGCACCCGCTCTGTAAAAGGCCGTGTGCACTCAGGTGGTGCGGTCGTCGCCGGTCGGCGCACCGAACCCGTGGCACGGATGGATGGAACGTAACAGGTCCACAGGCCGCCGCGGGGCGTCGCAGCGAAGGCGATGGTGCGACCCTCCCGAACGGAGTCGCAGACCGGAGCGGCTGTGAGCCGGTGAAGGATTGTGCGGAGACTATCATATGGAGGCACGGCCTGGGAAGCTCCGTCCTGCGTGGCAGTGGGTCCGCAAGCCGTCGGCTTTATTTGGAGGACTGGTTCACATCGAGAACCGGATTGTCAGCGTTCAGGAGTGAGGCACGGACTCCGCCATGGGCGTTGGCCGCATAATCGCTACCGTACATTCCACCCATGCCACGACCTCGCTTCCTCGCCCCGGCTGATCGGTCCGCTGTTTCGACCTGTGTGCGCGGATGCGTCAGCATCGGCTGGCAAAGCGATCGACGGCAGCCACCAGTTCCTCCCGCTTTGGGTGATCCTCCGCTAATTCGTCCAGCAGCCATGTCATGGCCTTTATGACTGCCGTGTCCGAATCACAGTGGACTCCTCTACTTGCTCGCATCATGTCCATCACGGCTCTCAAGGCTCGAGCCGGATCTTCTCCTACTTCTTCGGCGGTCCAGCCTATGTACCTGGCTAGCACGTCCCGTGCCACATCCGGAGTTGAACGGATGGGAATCTGCCGCGTCCGCATGACCTGACTGTCCGTGTCATCAACCATTGCTTCTCCAGATTGTCGACCGGGCCGGTAGGCTTCCAATGCCTCCGTGAATGTAGAACGCCCCGAATCAGTCCTCCGGTGGCGTCACCTCCGGAGCCGTCTCCTCGATGCCTCCATTCGCGTAAATTCGGTCGTCGCCCGGCGGCACCGCCAAAAGCACTCTGAACCGAGGCCGCGCTTCGAACTGGTGCACGAACGCAGCAAACTCGGACCCACTCGGAAAGTGACGGCTAAGCCCTGACTGACCCCACCCGATGGAAGTGGCACGTTTTCAGCCGACATCGACACTCGGCCTCAATCGCTCTCCCGGCATCTATGCCTGAGGGCATGTCCGAAGGCAAGAATGTCCTTCTTCGCTTCGTCCAAGAACTGCTGGAAATCCTCGTTCGAGAGCTTCGCGAAAGGTTTCGGGTCGAGCCAACGAACCAGACGCTCCAGTTGGAACGCTTCGAAAGGACATTGCCCGATTCTTGCGTCGCGGGAGAGGCTCTTTCGGGAGGTTCGCCCATCAACGACCCCATGGATTCAGCGGAGGTATGCCGCTGCTGTGCCCTCGAGTGGAGGATGACACCTATGAACACCCGCCGCTGACGTCGTCCTGTTAGTCGCTCCGCGCCGATTTCACGAGGAGGGGCGGTCTAAGGCTCGGCGCACCGTGGTCAGGATGTCACGGGAGCCAAAGGGCTTCTCCAGAAACCAGTCGTTCTCCGATAGTTCATCATCGGTCAGGCTTTCTTCCTTCGCGAAGGCGGAGACGTAGACGGCGCGTAGCTTCGAGCACGTCTCTCTGAGCGCTGCGACGAGGTCTGGACCACGCATAGTGTGCGAGAGGACGACATCCGTAACGATGAGGTCCACCGCTTCCCTCTCGGCCTCCCACATCCTGATCGCTTCGTCCGGATCACCCGCACCCAAGGCACGGTATCCCTGCGACTCGAGGATTCGTAAGGCGGACTTCCTGACATCGTCGTCATCCTCAACCACCAAGATCGTCTCGGACCCATTGAGATGCACGCCGAGGTCCTCATGGCTTTCGGACGCACCGGCTCCAGGGAGAGAATCTGACGCCGGAAGGTATATCAGAAATGTGGTGCCCTTTCCTCGCTCGCTCTGCACACGAATATGACCGTTGGCCTGTTTGATTATGCCATAAACGGTGGAAAGCCCGAGCCCTGTTCCATGTCCTGGTGCCTTGGTGGTGAAGAAAGGATCAAAGATCTTGTTCTTTGTCTCGCTGTCGATTCCCGATCCGGTATCTGTGAAGGTGAGAAGGAGCCATGGATCGGATTCTGCATTTAACGATGGCTCACCTGGAACTTCCTCGGGGTCCACAACTCTAGTTTCTATGTGGACACTTCCTCCGTCGGGCATCGCATCTTGAGCGTTTATCACCAGATTCAGGACAACTTGCTGCATCTTACCGCGATCCAATTTGATACGGGGAAGACCATGGCCTAGCTGGATGCTGACCGCGATGTCGTCGCGGAGGAACCGGTTCAGCATTTTCTGCATTTCCTCGAGAATCAGGTTCAGATCGGTCGGTTCCGGTCGGCTTGGATTCCTGCGGCTGAACATGAGCAACTCTCGGGTGACCCGAGCCGCACCTTGCGCAGCTCGACGCATCTCGGAGACGCATTCCTTCAGAGAGCTGGACCCATCCTCCAAGTCGACGATGCGGTCGCAGTTGGCCAAAATGACGGTCAGGAAATTGTTGAAGTCGTGTGCGACCCCCCCCGCAAGACGTCCTAGTCCATCCATTTTTTGAGCGTGGTAGAATTGGCGCTCCAACTCTCGACGTCGAGTGAGGTCCCGAACGGTTGCCAAGAACCGGAGACCTGACGGTCCTTCGAAGGGACTAAGGCTCACATCGACGGGAAAGGTCGTGCCGTCCTTCTTCCGCCCCCAGAGGTCAAGCCCGGTTCCCATCGAACGAGGCTGCGGAGCCTTCATATATTCGCCCACACGTGCCGCGTGCTTCTCACGCTCCCCTTCCGGAAGGAGGATTTCCACCGATTGTCCCAAGAGTTCTTCGCTCTGATATTCGAAGAGTTCTTCCGCGCTCGAGTTTATGGCCTCGATTCGGCGCGAATCGTCCACCACGATCAAACCATCCGGAGACGTATCGAACAAAGTGCTAACCATACCGTGCAACCTCTTAAACTCCGCCTCAGTCTTCGTGCGGCGCTCCAGGGCCTTCCTGAACGCGGTGGACGAATTTCGAAGTCGGGCGGTGACCATATTGAGCCTGTTGGTGAGAGCCTTGAACTTCCGCTCAATCTCGTACGGATCCTCACTTTCTCTCGCAACGGCATAGATCCTTCCGTCGTCGGGAAACGCTACCGCTCTCCACTGCAGGCTCAGGTAGGATCCGCTACTCGTACGACAACGGTTCTCAACGCGAATCAACTCCAACGGGTCCTGAGGTGCGCGAACCCGCACCATGGCTGTGCTGGTCTCATCCCGATCGCTGGGATGGACGAGATCCAGGAACCTGAGGTTTGCGATCTTATCTTCGGACCAGCCTAGAGCCGACGTGAAGGCTCGATTTACGGCTATGAAGCGTCCGTCGAGCGTTGTGACGCACATCAACTCCCCGGCGAGCGTCAGAAGGCGGGTCAGGTCCTGCGGATGCGTTGCCATGGAATTCCTGACCCGTCGGAAAAGGAGGGCACTTGAGTGAGGGGATGGGCCAAGATATAGTTGAACCTCGTTGACCTGAGGACGAGAGGCTTTATAGACTAGCGGGTCCCTCCGGGTGAGGATCGCTCAGATTGGAAAGATGCGGCCTGTGCCCCTTCGGGCTGATGGCGGCATCGCTTCTGCATCGGGTCTGGGAACCTGCAAAGAATCGCCGAACGTCGGACCTTCCAACTCAGATCGTGGACCGAACGTCCCAGACTCAGCGCGCCCCCCAAAGCGTGAGAAGAGGGCAATTGGTGGCGCGTCGGGTGCTTGTATCTCCTTTCTTCGGAGTCTCGGAGGTTCTACCGCGCAACTTTAGCCGCAAATTGTCTATTCGTAACCATTCAGCCTCCTGCCACTGTCTCGGTCGTGCATATCAAGGGGCTGCGTGCCACTGCCCGGAATGACGCCCCTCGTCAGAGGATACACCGTATATCGGCTTATCGCCTCTGCATGCATCAACGATCTACCCAATCCGGGCAGTCCTATGAGCTACACTCAAAAACCTACGCCGCCATGATCTGTCACGCAACCGTGACAGTCACCGTTGCGCATTCCGGTCTGTGCCGCAACCGGTCCCATCACACAAGGAGTTGTGGTGAATACGCTCGCTCAACGTCTCGAGTATATCCGTAACGCCTTTGGGCTCAGCCTAAGGCGCACGGCCTCGGTCTTGAAAGAGAGCGGATACGATGTCTCCTACAACACGGTCCACAAGTATGAGCAGGGCCGGACCGTTCCGGCGAAATATGTGCAGGCGTTCGCGAAGGCGTTCGGATGTGATACAGGTTGGCTCCTCACCGGCGAGGGAGATCCGTTTGAACACATTCCGAAGGCTGAGTTTCGGCCTGAAACAGTTCTGGGCTCCGATCTGCCGACAGCCCTAGCCCCCGATGTCAGCCAAGCCGCTCGTCGCGAGCATTTCGCCAAGATCCGCCAGGAGTGGGAAGATTTTGTCGAAACTCTTCGAACGACGAACGGGCTCCGATCAGTGATTCTCCAATCATGGGAGCGATCCCGCGCGGCGGGTGTGCAGCCCAGAGCGCTGGAGAAAGCACAGCCGTCAAAGGTTCCTTCACGTGAGCTCGAGGCGCGGATGGAGCGCAACAGAAAAATGCTGGAAGTGGCGATGCCCCAACTGCGTTGGATATCACTTCTTTACGACGACCGCGAACACGTGGTCTATCTGGTGTGTCGGGATGGGATTGTGCTCCTGTCTCGAGGAAGCGATGAGCGACTCTGTGAGGTGTGGTATCTCCTCCCTGGATACGACTGGTCCGAGAAGTCGATGGGCACCAACGGAGCCGGCACCGCGCTGGCCACCGGACAGCCCACCGCCGTCCTTGGACCCGAGCATTACGTGGAGTCGTTTCAGGGGTGCACCTGTATTGGAGCGCCAATCCGGGGTCCCAACTCTGAAATCGCCGGCGCGTTCGACCTGACGACCTCCACGGAAGATGCGGACCCACGCAGCATTGTGGTAGTGGCGTACGCTGCCGAAAACGTGAGTCGGCTTCTGCGCGCTACCGGCTCATAAACAGGGGTCAGCATCGGAAGCCTTCCCCCCCGAATGGCCGGGATCGTAGTCCTGTCTATCTCTTATCTCCTGACTCCCAATTGTCACGGCTTACCCGGCAGCCGAGGGTAGGCCAGGCCGTGGCCACCGATCGCGCGAAGAACTCCTCGGATCTGCACTTCCGTGATGCACCGCCTCTAGCTGGTGGCCCTTCTGTTGGCGGTGAACCGAAAGAAGAGCGGATCCAGGTTCGACGGGCGATCCTAGACCTTTAGCAACGCTCCAAGATGTGTGATGGTGGACCGTGTGATATCTACGTGCGTGCCTCCGACATGGAACCGTAACCGTGTTACACCGTGTTCTTCGATGACCCGGGCGATCCACTGAAGATGTTCCAAAGCTGGTTGCGTGAACATGGGCGGTCGTCTGGGTCCGCTGGTGATCATGGCTATTCCCATGCGTGCGTGATGGAGAACTCGCGCTGCCGAAGCTGCCGCGGCACCTTGGGGAATAAACTCCGGGACGACGAGGATTCGAGACTCGTGGTCGGAAGGAAGAAGGGTCTGCCAGTTGAATCGTTCCGAAGCAGCCTGGAACAGCGACCGGTCCAGTTCATCGAGGAATAGCTCAAGCTGAATGCTCAGCATCTCGAGCGTTTCTCTCCCCACCGTCGATCCATGAACTAGAAGGGCTCCCACATGTCCGGGGGGTTGTGGCTCTGACTCCCGCATCGCGCGTACAGTCAACCTCTTTGGCGATTGCCGGAAGGTCCGGGAACCCAGGCATGTCCGTAACTTGACGACGAACACCGAGGCCAGGGCTGAATCCAACCCAAGTAAAGAGTCTCTGCGATCAAGGGCTGGACCAATACTCGACGCCCCATCCGTCCATTATTAGATCCTTCTCGTTATTGACCTTTTCTGGTATCGCTAACAGTTCATAGTAACCGGGCTGCCTCGCCAAATGCTGGATCCTACGCTTGAATTCCCGGTGCGCTTGGATCATCGAACGATATTCGGTCGCCCGCCACGGAGTCGGCATGATGAATTCCAGCGCGGTATGAATGCACCAGAGAGCCCGAAAGTAATATTGGTAAAATAGCGTGAGTTTGCTTATCAACGCCTTCGCTGATAGCTCTTGATCTTCGAATGCCTGCACCAACTCTTCCCTTTGCCTTTTCAGGGGCGGGATTAGAATACCCGCCAGCGCGGGTGCCATGTGATCCTTGACACTTCGGTGCCAGTGTCGCCTTGCGGTGTCTGGGATCCATTCTTCGACCATTCGCCTCACTTCTTCATAAGCTACATCGCCGTGTTCCANNGACGCTCTTCATCCTCGAGTCGCCTCGCTTTGACTGCGGCAATCCCTTGAATTACGGGACCCGCTATGATTAGAAACACGCTGAGCACGGCCGCAATTCGAATCCATCCTTGGACTGAGTCGAAACGGTCCCCGATGTATAACACGCCAGCGGCGGACAAAGCACAGACTACGATAGCGACCCATCCCCAGGCATTTCTGAGCATGTTTCCAATGCGTCCGAGGGAATAGGCGGAGCGAATCGGACTGGGTACAGTGAACGCTAGACGAGAGGTAGCTTCCAGCCAATGACTGAATTCCCTACGCATAGCCATCAGTCCGCAGCACCCACAACCTTGTGCGAGACACGAAAGGTTTGACGAGCGCCCGTGCTTACTCCTCCTTCAAGACGGGCATATTGAAACGAGTGGACCGTGTTTGCGAACATCCGACGCTAGCTAGACCGAACGCGCGTAAATGTCCGCCGTCGCCCCTTGGCTCTAGCCGTTGTTTCTTCCTCTCTCCTGATTTAGGGGCGAGACGGGAGGGTCGTCTTCCGAGGATGTCCCGGCGACATGCTCTTCGTAATGGTGCAGAAACGCCTCCTGCGCCGTCGACTCCACGTAATGGGGATTAACACGACGTACCTCACGCAGCGCATCCGCGGCCGAATATCCCATCGAGATAAGGCAGCACGCGAGGATCGTTCCGGTGCGCCCTTTTCCGGCCCGGCAGTGAAGCAACACGGCTTCACCTCGATCCATGTACGTGAGAAGCCGGCGGCACAGCTGGGCACTCTGACGCGGATACGGCACACCCATGTCTGGAATCGGAAAGTGCAGAGTTCGAAAGCCAAATTGGGAAGGATCCAGTTCGAGTGCCGTCTCCGTGAGAGAAACTATGATGTCGATTCCCTGCTCCTTCAGGAGCGCCAAGTCAGAAGACACCGATCTGAGCAGACCGGGCTGCCCGGATCCGGCCAATTTGCCTTCGATAAGCCAATGAAATTCCATCGTCATACCCTCACCGCCCCAGGCGTATATACTGCCGGGTACGGGGATGAGACGGACACCCGAAGAATTGCTCGGTTCTTCCGGTCTCGAGAACATCTCCTTTCACCAAGAGCATCACGGAATCGGTCACGTCACGCGCGAACTCCAAATGATGCGTGACGATCACGGCAGTTCGATATCCCCGGATCGCCTGAAGCTTGGCTGCGATCCAAAGGCGACTTTCCTCTTTCAGATTTCCGTCCGGCTCATCCAGAAGCAGACTGTCTTCCGAGTTCGCGACCGCGGCGGTGAACTCCGCCAGTCGAACAATGTCGAAGGGAGCGCTGGCCAGAGACGCATCGAGTTCCCGAATCAGGCGGTGGGAGGCTTCTGGAGCACACCGCCAGAATTCCTCGACAAAGCTCGCGATGGCGTCCGGCCCGCCCTCCACGCGACGCAGCAACTCGCCCACGGTCCTCGATTCGGGCCTCGGCCGTTGCGACATAAAGGGCATCGGACCAGCGGAAGGGGAGCGTCTTTCCCATCGACACCAGAAGTGCTCGGGAACGATCTCCTCGTTGTTCGACAGAGCGCGAAGCAACGTGCTCTTTCCGCTCCCACCGGGTCCGACGATTCCCGTGTTTTCATCTTTGGGAATTGCAAGTGAAAGAGCGTTGAGCACGGTGTTGTCACCGTAGCCGGCGCTCAACCCGCTAACCCGAAGCGCAAAGGGCTGTGCGGTCACGGACACCTAGATTGTCTCGCTGTGTGCGATCTCCCGAGCCTTCATGATGAAGAGCCCGACATTCACGTCCATCGGACTGACCACGACGAGAACGGCATTCACCTGAGATTTGAAGCGACAGAAGTAATGCCAAAGGTTTGTCGATGAGATTATAATCTCCTGGAAATAGCGTTCGTCGCTTTCAACGCCACGGGCCTTCTTGAAGAGGTCCTCGATCTGGGTGACCATCTGTCCCTCGTACAACTCCTTCGTGGCGGAAGCCACGAGATCCAGCACGGCCTGAGGATGGCTGTCGACCGTCTTGACTCCGACGAGCATGCCGCTTCCCATGTCGACGACCCCGGCTGCAAGGGCGCCGGGTACATCCCCCATAGCGGACTTGATCGCAGTCTCAACACTCATGCTGCATTTCTCCTTCTCTCTTGGTGGAAGATCGGCGCCCGGCGAAGACCAAGCCTTGGGGGCGCCCGAGCCGAGGGCCGGCAAGCACTCCCTCGTTCTTTCAGGATCGACTGCCGTGAAACATCGAGAGGGCCAACTGCCACTCCTGTGGCGTCACGGCGGTCCCGCGCCGGATCAGCGCATCCAACTCCGCGTCCATGCCGTACAATGGCCTAGCCTGTTCCAAGAAATTCTCCGGAATAGGCGCTTCATCCGCCGCCATCTCCGCCAGGCACCTCTTCATCTTTCCTATCAGCTGATGATCGTGCTGCTGTAACTCCTGCCTCTTGTTGACCTCGCGGAGGAGCATTGCGAACCCCGCGCAGTCCTGCCACAGGCGCATGCCTGTCTTAGGGTTTGGGTCGGCTCGCTTGAGCCATCCGAGCACCCGGTGCTGCAACTCTCTGAGATGCACGCGATCGGTTATCCGCAGTTCCGAGTAGATGTCACGTCCGATCATCTTTGCGATATTCACCGCCACGCCGCGCAACCGTTCGCGTAGCTCTTCATGATGCGGCTCAGCGTCGCCGGCGATCGCCTCCTGGAATCTGGCATAGACTCGCCTCACCTTGAGCGACCGATGCAACTCCGTGGAGAAGCCCAGAACCGGTGACAGGTCTGTCTGGCGACAAATCGCCGCTTCGATTGCCGTAAATGCCTTGTAGACCTTCCGAAGGGCGCTACCCAGCTCGCCGATGATCTCCCACGTGTCCCCAGAGGCCGATATCTGCTCCACCGTGCTCTTTCTCAGATGAAGCTCTCGAGAAGAGAAGAAGGCGATATCAGCGATTGCCTGCGAATCTTCCGCAGCCTCGAGGAGAGCATCGATCTCCCGGAGAAATGAACCGTCGGGGACACTGAACCCATCCAGATCTTCCGGCGGAGACTTTTCGGTCTCCAGCGAATCAGTGAGTGCATCCAACACAGTCAGAGCTTCGGCCAGAATATCTGCCACCTCCGGATACACTTCCGACCGGAGGTCTTCAGGTCGGCTTTCCTCATACGAGCGGAGGTCCAGCGCTCTGGCTCGCAGGGCGGTCTCGACCAGCCGATCCTGCAGACGGGCGATCTTCAATGGACCATCAGGTAGATCATGCCAGGTGCCGCCGAGACGAAAGAGAAATTTCGTAGATGTCCCCGGGCCAGTCTGATCACCGACCAGGGAAAGAGGCACTTCGCATTGGACACCGGCTCCACTCACAAGGCTCCTCACGACCCTTGGTGGTAACTCCGAGGGCCGACCAAGTCAGACCCCTCGCTCAGGAAGGCCACGCGCAACATCATGCACTCCGGTAGTGATCTGGTCTGCGTGGGCCAGCGCACGCTTGCGACAAGCTGGCTTGTCTGTCACGTAATCGTGACATGAATTCTCCATGATAAGGAGCCCGGTCTCAGATGTCAACGATGGCAAGATCTCTCCCGTCTCCCGTTCAGGATCGGCGACGGACCAGCTCCATGGCCAGCCACTGGAGAGTTGAGGCAAACCGCCCCGAACGTGAATCGATACCCTCGGTTCCGATCCGGATTGGACCGGGGCTACCCGAACGGCGGATGAGGACCACCCCATTGGTGAGCGTGCGCCGGGAGGGGGCTGGAGAGTCCGACTTGACCACCCTCAGCCGCGAGGTCTCTGCTCGCAGGGCTGGCCCGTCAGGGCCGACAACTATGACCTACGGCTGAGGCGGATTCAGCGACGGCGGGACGGAGCTGGTCAGTTAGCCCTGATCAGCAGTACCGTCGGGCTTGCTTTCCAAGGTCGAAGGGCCGATCAGGGATCCAGACGCCTCCTCGGTGGCGGTGGTGGCGGCGCCGACGAAATCGGTCGCCCCGACCTTGTCCTGGCCGTGCTCCCGAACGTAGTCGCAGACGATGTAGCCGGCGTAGGAGTGGCCCACGAGGACCGGGTGGTCCAGATCGAGCTCGTCGATGACCGCCTGCACGTGGTCAGCCCAGAGACGGGAGCTCGTGTAGTGCTCCGTCCCCTCCGGCGCTTCGGACATCCCGTGGCCGCGGAGATCGAATGCGACCAGCCGGAACTCGTCCGTGAGGGAGCTGTCGTGCCGACTTTCCCATTAGAGGTGGCTCTGGGACCGCCCGTGGACGAAGAGGATCGGGGGATCGTCCTCGTCCCCCACTCCCGGATGTGACGGCTCACGTCGCCGCCACCCGTCACTTCGTGGGTCTCCGTCGGTCCGTCCCTCCTCGTTCGTCTCCATGTCACGCTCCAAATACTCGACAGCGCCGCCGACCGGAACCGAATCCGGCCTGCGGCGCTGCCCCGATGCTTGCGTCGACCCNNCGTCGACCCGGGTCGAGGAAGACCTCTCAATCCCCCGAGAGCGCGATCACCCTGTTCCGAGCTTCTCGATCTCGGCGTCGTAGCTGGCCAGCACGTTCTCCAACTGATCCACGGCTTCGGAGGTGAGCTCGCCTTCCCCGTCTCCGTCGACCAGGCTCCGGGCCGCCGCCACGAGAGCGGACATCTCGTACGCGTGGAGGGTGACCCGCAGAAGGCTGGGCCAGACGCGCTCGATCTCCATCTGCGCTCAGGCGACGGGGACCGGCTGCTCCTCGCTCAGATGCTCGCCGATCTGCTCCAGCTCCTCGGCGAACCGGTCGTGGTCGAGCCGCATGCCGTTCAGATAGACACTCCAGCCGAGCGAGGTCTTGGCGTAGTGGACGACCTCCTGGATCTCTTCGTCGCTCGCGCCGAAGAGCCTGGCCGCCTCGGTGTGGCAGAGGGTGCAGTACTCGCACTTCGTCTACGAGTGGATCGCGGGGCCGATCAGCTCCTTGTAGTTGTTGGGGATCAGCGTCTCGTCGAGCTCGAAGTGCTCGAAGAGCGTCCACTCGTAGTCGAGCACCTCGTCCGGGATCTCGTCGAAGAAGCTGGGGCCGAGACCCAGGGTGTCGCGAATCTCTGACTCGACGTCTTCGCGGCATCGTGCGGTCGGCATGGGCACCTCCTGATGAAGGTGGTGCGATGCTCGGCGTCGGTGCTGGCCCGAACGTCGGTTGGGGGCTGGGCATCACCTCCCCGAAGCCGAGAGGAGAGGCTACGACCGTGGTGGGATTGTCGAATCGAGAGTGGGGTTTTCCGTGCTTCTACGCGACCGTCGACGTCGGCGCTCGAGCGCGAGGGGCCGGCAGGAGCTCCGGTCGACCCCGATCGGGTCCGCGGGCGGCGTCAGTGCCTTCGAGTGTACGAGCTGTCGTGCCTCGATTGAAAGTCGCGCGCGGCCAGCGGCGAAAAAATGATCAGGCACAGGGTCGAGATCACGATCCACACAGTCCTATCTCCTGCAGTCTCGGCGATGCTCCCGTTCCGGATCGAAGCGATCGCGTCGATCCGGCCGGATGGTGAGGGGTCCTACGTCCCTATGTGAAAATTAGTGCATGACCGGCCCGAAAGGGAAGAAAAAAATCCGTCCTACGGGCGCCCGACCCGGCGGGCGGGAGGCTAACCTTCCGGAATCAGGTCCTGGCGTCGGGCGTAGCGCACCACGTCGTCCATGCGCCGGAGCTCCCGGGCCAGGGAGTCCCGCCCGGCGGGGGTGAGGGCGTAGAAGCGTCGGGGCGGACCCCCCGACGCGCCCTCGTCCGGCGGGGCGTCCACCTCCTCGATGCGGCCCTCCTCCTCCAGGCGGTGGACGGCCTCGTAGAGGGTTCCGGAGCCCAGGCGCACCTCGCCTCCGGTCCGCTCCTCCACCTTCCGCTTGATCCCGTAGCCGTGGAGGGGTCCTTCGGCCAGGGCCAGGAGGATCTGCAGGGTGCGCTTCGTCACGGGGCTCCGCTCCGGTCTGTGGGGATCGGTGGACGACGCTCCACGGGGTTCCGGGGGGTCATTCCTCTCGCAGGGTCCGGGCCGGGTCGGCCCGGCCCGCGGCCCGGGCGGGGATCCAGGCGGCCACCAGCCCCACGGTCAGCACCCCCAGGGCCACCGCGAGGTAGGTCGGCCCGTTCCTGGGTCCCAGGTGCCGCAGCGCGTCGGCCATCGACCCGGAGGCGCCCGCGGCGGCGGCCACTCCGATCGCCACGCCGAGGCCCACCGCCGTGCCCGCCCGGGCCACCAGGCCGCCGATCACCTGCCTCCGCCGGGCCCCCAGGGCCAGCCGGATCCCCATCTCCCGGAAGCGGGCCCGGGTGACGTAGGCCGTGGTGCCGTACACCCCCACGAGGGCCAGGAGCACGGCCACGGCCGCGAAGCCGCCGAAGAGCGTGGCGTAGAACCGGGGTCCGGCCAGGGCCCGGGAGGTCAGGGCCTCCAGGGTGCGGATCCGCGTGACCGGCAGACCCGGGTCGACCCGCCGGACCGCCCGTCGAAGGGCGGACGCCAGCTCCGCCGCCTCGCCCCCGGTGCGCGCCAGGAGCTCCATCTCCCGCCAGGCGGATTCCCGCAGGGGACGGTACACCTGGGGCGGCGCCTCCCGCCCCGGCCGGGTCCGCACGTCGGCCAGGACGCCCACCACCCGGTAGACCGGCTCGTCGTCCTCGCCGGAGCGGACCCGCTTGCCCACGCCCGACTCCCCCGGCCAGTAGCGGTCCACGAAGGCCTCGTTCACCAGGGCCCCCGGCTCCCCCTCGGCGTCCCCGGGGCCCAGGGGACGGCCCTCCACCAGGCGGGTTCCCAGGGCGTCGATGTAGTCGCCGCCCACGGCGACGGTGACGGCGAAGATCCCCTCTTCGCCCTCCCAGCCCTGGGGCCGGTAGGTGGAGGCGACCCGGGACCCGTCGTAGGGAGCCTGGGTGGCCACGGCCACGGCCTCGACGCCGGGCAGGGCCTCGGCCTCCTCCATGAGACGCTCCCACGCTCCGGCCCACTCCTCCGGCTGGTAGCGCGGCTCCAGGTCGAGGGTCGCGGCCACCAGGCCGTCGGGGCGAAAGCCGGCCTCCTCCGACGCCAGCCGGACCAGGTCGTGTGCGAGGAGCGCCGAGCCCACGGCCATCACCACGGCCAGCGCGGTCTCGGCCGCGACGAGCACGGCCCGGAGGCGCCCCTCGGACCGTCCGGGGGTCCCCCCCCGGGCCCGGCTCGCGCCCCGGGCCGCTCCCCGGGTGGTACGGAGGGCGGGAAGGAGCCCGAAGAGGACGACCGTCGTGGCGGTCACGGCCAGGGCGAAGGCGAGCCCCCGTTCGTCCAGCGCCACCTCGCCGAGCCGGGGCAGGGAGGCGGGAGCGTGGGCCCGGAAGAGCTCCACCGCTCCCCATGCCAGGCCGGTGGCCACCACCCCGCCGGCGGCGGCGACGAGCGCGCTCTCGCAGAGGAGCTTCCGGACGAGCCGGGCCCGGGACGCCCCGAGGGCGACGTGGACGCTCAGCTCCCGTCGGCGCTTCGCCCCCCGGGTGAGGAGGAGTCCGGCCACGTTCACGCAGGCGATGAGGAGGAGCAGACCCACCGCGGCCATCACCCGTCCCAGGGCGCCGGCCACGGGACCCACCACGGCGTTCCGGTAGCTCCGCACCGACCCGCCGGCCAGGAAGCTCGGGGCGCCGGTGGCGGCGTAGACCTCGTCCACGACGGCGTCGGCGTGGGCGTCCAGGGCGCTCGGCTCCCGACCGGGCCGGAGCCGGGCCACTCCGGCCAGGAAGAAGCTCGAGGTCGTTTGTGGATCCACCTCCATGGGAACCCAGAAGTCGTGCTCCTCGGTGAGCTCCGGCGGAGGCTGGAAGTCGGGGGACACGACCCCCACCACGGTGTAGACCCGCTCGCCGAGCCGGAGTCCGCGCCCCACCACGGTGGGATCGCTCCCGTATCGTTCCCGCCAGACCCCGTGGCCCAGCAGCACGACGGACGGCGCGCCGGGCGCGTGGTCCCGGGGCTGGAGGACCCGACCCGCGGCCGCCCCGGCGCCGAAGAAGGAGAAGAAGCCCCGGGACACTTCGGTCACCCGGACGCGCTCCGGGTCTCCCTCGTCTCCGAGGATCTCGCCCCGGTCCCGGGCCGCCACCACCGTCTCGGCGGGCCCGGGCCGCTCCTGGAGCCGAGCCAGGAGCGCGGGGCTCAGGGGGCCCAGGGATCCGGGGTCGTGCCGCGGCTCGATCCCCACCAGGGCCATCCGCTCCGATCCCGGATAGGGAAGGGGACGGAGCAGCACTCGCTCCACCACCGTGAAGACCGCCGCCGTGGCGCCGATCCCCAGCGCCAGGGTCACGACGGCGAAGAGGCTGAATCCAGGCGCCCGCACCAGGGAGCGCGCGGCCGACCGCAGGTCGTCCTTCATCGTGCCCATCGTCGTCCTCCTCCCGTCCCGTCGTCTCCGGGCCCGGACCGCCCGGGCCGCCCTCAGGTGGTCCACCGCCAGCCGAATCCAGAAACCCGGGCCGCCCTTCGCTGCCCGCCACTCCCTCCGGAACACAAACTCCATCTCCTCCCCGTACCGCTCCCGAAAGTCCCTGGGATATAGGCGCAGGAGAAGCCGGAAGAGCCGGAGGGTGGGGGGCGTGTCTGGCACGGGCGACTATATCGGAGGTCGACTGTCGATGACCGATATAGTAGCCCGACGATCCGAGGGGGTCAAAGCGCACCGAAGGGGTTCAGGTGCACGGAGGGGATCGAGGGCGGCGCGGCTCGACGCCTCGGCTCCTCAGGGCACGCGCCCCTCGGAGCTCGCTGTCCCCTGCGATGCCGGGCGAAGGCCCGCTCCTACCGGGTCGAGTCCGCCGGCTCGCCGGCCCGTCCCGCCACGGACCAGAGGAAGTCGGTCTTGAGGGAGCGGGTGAAGATCGAGTCGCCGGGATCGATCTCCATGCCGGGCACGTAGCCCGGGGCCTCGAGACCGGACTTCTGGGAGATCGAGGCCATGCGGTGACAGCTCATGCAGTTCGTCTGGGGGCCGTACCACCGCAGGCTGTCCCCGGCGCTCAGCGTGTCCGGGAACCAGCCGCTCAGGTTCGATTCCAGGTACGGGTTCCAGACCACGCTGGCGGCTCCCGTCTCCGGGTCGGTCATCGAGTACACCGCGTCCTGGTCGTAGCGATCCCAGGGCGCCCCGATCGAGGCGGGCCGGTCCGCGCCGTGCTCGTCGTCCGGATCGTAGGCCCACCAGTACGTGTGCCACGTCCAGTTCGGGATCTCCTTGGTGGTGAGGTGCATCGCCGTGAGGAGGGCGACGGCACCGGGCTGCACGGCCGCGGCCAGGCTGTCGACGCCGGTGCTGTCGCTGGCCCCCACGTCGTCGCCCGAGACGAGGGCGTAGGCGCTGAACGCCTCGGCGTCGGCGCTGTCCAGGACCACATGGTAGAACTCGTCCACGGAGACGACGGGCCACTCCGCCGGCTCGCCGAAGGGAAGGGATCCCCTCTTCGTGGTGCCGGGCTCGAGCTCGCCCGTGGGGTCGACCCACACGCCCTGGAGCCAGCGCCGCACGATGGGGTTCAGCGTGTCCGTGACCGTCTCGGGGCCGTTGCCCGCCCAGTAGGGCACCAGGGAGGCGCTGTCGCCGCTGACGAACTGGAAGACGGGCTTCAGGACGATCGACCGTTCGTCCGTGGAGTCCGCCGAGACCATGACCTGGAGCTCGGCCACGGGCACGCCCGCGGCCAGGAGCGCGGTCAAAGTGTCCCGGAGCACGTCACTGCGGTTCAGCCGGTTCTCGTGGATGTAGCGGGCGGTGGACCGGGTGAATCGGTTGAACGAGGTGACCTCCTCGTGGGGCGAGAAGGGGATCGGGTCGGGCTCGAGGCCGGCCCGCAGATGCTGCTCCGGGGGCTCGAAGTCCCGGAAAGCGCGGCGCAGCGGCAGAACGGGCAGCGGCGTGTACCGGAAAACCTCGTACCCCGAGTACCAGGTCTCCCACACCGGCACCCCCGACGCGGCCGTGGTGGTGATCGATTCCCAGAGGTCCCAGCCGTGGGCGCGGATCGAGTCCTCCTGGCCCGCCGCGATCCAGCCGTTGATCCGCGTCTCGGTGGCGGGGTAGCTGCGCACGGGCGGCGGATCCTCGTAAGGGCGCAGGGCGGGCACGCCGGGGACCCCGTCCTCGTCGGCGGGTTGCGCGCACGCGGCCACGAGGCCGGCACCCACGCCCAGGACGAGGAGGAGGGCGCCGCGTCGGGGGGGCGGACGGAGCTTCTTCGAGACGTCCATGCGTCGTTCCTTGAAGGGGTGGTCCGTGGATCTCGGCCGGGGAGCACCGGCCCGCGCCGGGGAGGCGTGTGCGGAGGCCCTGGGGGGTGGGGGGGGACCGACGCCGCCCCCACGCCTCAGCTCCCGGGAAACGCGAGGGTGTCCAGGAGCCGACGGAAGCGGGGCTCGAGGCGGATCGGATCGTAGCCGGGACCGCGGATCTGGATCACCTGGCCCTCCCGCCACCGGACGGCGCGCTCGAGCCAGTCCAGGGCGCGCTCGCCCTCGCCCAGGGCGATCCAGGCCCGCGCGACGTAGGTGCCGGAGACGGGCTCGGTCCCGGCCCGGGCGTCCAGCCCGGCCAGGATCTCCCGCGCTTCCTCGCCCTGCCCGGCCCGGGCCAGGACCTCGGCGAGCATCGCACCCGTCAGCGGGCTCCCGGGATTCAGGGCCACGCCGCGCCGGGCGGCCTCCACGGCGGCTTCCGCGTTGCCCAGCTGGACCTCGGCGAGGCCGAGCCACGAGTACGGGAAGAAGTAGTCGGGCGCGTCCGCGATCGTGCGGCGGAACTCCGCCACCGCCTCCGGCAGCCGGTCCGCGTGGAAGTAGGCCATGCCCACGCCCATGTTCACGGGTGGGGAGAGGGGATCCAGACGGGCCGCGTGGCGCGCTTCCAGGATCGCGGACTCGTTCTCCCGCAGCGCGGAGAGATACATGGAGTGGAAGTAGCGCGTACGGGCGTTGTTCGAATCCAGCTCCAGGGCCCGGAGGAACGCCGCCTCCGCGCCCTCCCAGTCCCACGCGTACAGGTAGAGGGCCATGGCCAGGGCGGCGTGGCCGTCCACCACCGTCTCGTCCAGCTCCAGCGCCCGCCGGGCCGCCGCCAGCCCCGGGCCGTAGCCCTCCTCGGGCCGCACATACTGGTTCAACGCCCGGAGATTGTGGGTCGCGGCCAGGCCCGCATGGGCTTCGGCGTAGGCGGAGTCGAGCTCCAGGGCGTGCCGGAAGTAGGAGAGGGCCTCGCTCAGCGACGCCTGGGTGCGCTGGTTCAGCGCGTAGCGCCCCCGCAGATAGAGGTCGTAGGCTTCGATGTGCCCGGTGGGGGTCCGCGACGGGGATCCGGCCGCGGACCCCGCTCTCGGCGGCGCGGCTTCGGCGCTCCCGGTCTCCAGCAAGCGCGCGACCGACCGGGCGATCTCCTCCTGGAGGGCGAAGACGTCCTCCATGTCCCCGTCGAAGGTGGCGGACCAGAGGTGGAATCCGCTCTCCAATTCGATGAGCTGGGCCGTGATCCGGAGCTGGTCGTCCTGCTTGCGCACGCTCCCTTCCAGCACCGCCTCGACGTTCAGCGTCCGGCCGATCTCCCGGAGGTTCCCCTTCCGCTCCTTGAACGCGAAGGACGATGTCCGGGCCGGAACCCGGAGGCCCGGAACCCGGGCCAGGGCGTTCAGCAGCTCCTCCGCCAGCCCATCGCTGAAGTACTCCTGGTCGCCCCGCGGGCTCATGTCCTCGAACGGGAGGACGGCCACGGAGCCGAGGGAGGTGGGGTCCGATGGGATGTCGCGGCCCCCGACCCGCGTGGCCACGAGCCAGACGCCGGCGACCCCGGCCCAGAGGACCGTGGCCGCCACGCCGCCCAGGACGGTGTTGCGCCACGTGAAGAGGTGTCCCAGCCTCGGATCCGGGAGCGGCGCGGGCGTCCCGGCTCCCTCCGGGCCGTCGGTCGCGGCCCCGGTCGCCTCCGCCTCGTGGTCCGTCTCGCCCGCCGGCTCCCGATGGTCCGAGCCCCGGTCCGGTCCGGAGCCCACCCGCCGCTGGACGATCGCCGTGGCCATGACCACCGGGAAGCCGACCACGATCAGGGTCAGCGCGAGGGTCGGAAGCCACTCCGGGAGCGCCACGAAGCCGGCGATCGTGTCCACGATCTGGAGCGCCGCCCACGAAGCCGCGGCGTAGACGCCGGCGGCCTGGACGAGCGTACTCTGACGCAGCCTTTCCCAGAGGCTCTTCGAGTCGTCCAATAGACGCCCTCGGTGGCCCGGACTCCGGCCACGAAAAGGATGGAGGCGCACCCGGCCCCGTGCCCGCCTGCGGAGCTCCACGACCTTCGATCACCGCGACCCCCGGCCCTCCGGGCCTCGGGGCCCGCCACGCCGGATGGCGTCGGACCTCCCTCGGAACAGCGTCGCTATTCCTCGTCGGTCTCTCTCGTCGGCTCGGCGCGTCGTCCCTCTCGATCTTGCACGGACTTCCGCAAGCGGGCATGAGGGGTTGGAATCAAGAGTATTGCCGGGATCTGGCCCGAACAACGAAGGTCGGGAGCGGGCCGGGGGCTCGTCCCCGGCGGTCGCGGCCCTCGACCCGTCTGAGGCATCGATGGAAGACCCTCCGGTGCCCTGCCAGTGAGGTTCTTTGTCCTCGGCGAGGGAGAGGAACGTCTCCAGCGGGAATCCAGCCGAAGTTCGTCGGCTACCTCTCAGCCCTGCTGCCGCGCCAGGAACTCGTCGATCGCCTCGATGACGCCGAGCCGGGTGGTCCCCGGCTCGACGGGCGCGCGGCCCGCCTCGGCGTGCTCCGCGAGCGCCTCCATGTGGGTCTCGTGAAGCTCCTCGACGCTGCCGCCCGCCCGGGATCTCCGGAAGATGCCGTGCTCCGGGTCCTCGGGGGCGGCGATCGTGGAGGTGGTGAGGGAGGTGCCGTCGTCGAAGCGGGTGTAGAGGTCCACGGTCAGCCCGCTGAAGGCGCTCTTGTGGACGATCCCGTGGAAGGGCAGGCCGGCGCCCGCCCACCCCCGGACCTGCACGCCGCCGAAGCGGTCCAGGACGAAGTCCCCCAGGGGCTCCATCCCCAGCTCGGCCATCCCCGCTCCCACCCCCTCCAGGCCGGCCTCGTCCTCGAAGGTCCCGTCGTGGTAGGTGCCCGCCCATCCTTCGAAGAGCACCTCCCCTCCGGGCGAGGGCCAGGGCTCGGGCTCGGCCGTGTAGAGGTCCTCGAAGAGGATCCCGCGGGACGGGCGATCCTCGCCCTCGTCCAGGGAGGTGAGGACGATCACGTCGTCCACGCGCTCTCCGTCGTAGACCTCGATCCCGGCTTCCTCGGCCCGCTCCAGGACGTCGTCGCCGTCCTCCATCTCCATCCCCGTCCAGTCCTTGGAATGGACGGTGAGCAGGTAGTCGCCGGGAGGGACCCGGACCTCGCCGCCCGGCTCGTCGCCGTCGCTGAAGGGGGCCGAGTTGTAGGTCTCGATCCGGAGCCGCCCGGAGGGGAGGGCGATCCACGCCGAGCGCGGCTCCAGCCAGCGTCCGCCCTCCTTCTCCTCCTCGGTCAGGTCGTGCCCGGTCACCACCTCCAGGTCGGCGCCCCCGTCGCCGGCCAGCAGGTGCACGACCAGGGAGCCGTCCTCGAAGAGCTCGTCGAGCTTCTCGTCCCGGAGCACGTCCTCGTTGAAGTACTCCAGGATCGTGGGACCCACGGCCTGCACCCGCTCGAGGCGGGAGGCGTCGTAGTAGAAGATCACCAGGCCCTCGTTGTAGAGATGCACCGGACGGGAGCCTTCCCGCACCGGCCCGGTGACGAACCTGAAGTCCTCGGGATTGCTGTCGTCCCTCGGCATGCGTTCCCTCCTCGCTGAAGGTCGTTCCGACCGATGCGGATCGCGCCCTCGCACACCGCCTCCCACCCCCGACTCGTTCGAGGCGTCCGGCGGGCTCGCTCGGGCGCGCGGGAACGGCCACGTCCTCGTTCCTCCCTGTTGACGCCCGGTCAGCCCCGGCCGACCCAGAGGGCGAATGCGGCGATGTAGGCTCCATATCCCAGGGCCAGGATCAGGGCGAAGCGAGCCCGCCGAAGCTCCGAGCGGCCGTCGAGCCACCGCAGGGACGATCGGAGCGCCGCGCCCCACAGGAGGTAGAGCGGCATCGCCAGGAGCAGGAGCCCCAGGACGTGCCTGCCGAGCTGGGGATTCTCGGGGAACGGAGCCCGTCTGCTCCAAAGATAGAGCCGGATCCCGGCGGCGGCAGCGAACACGGTGCCGGCGATCGACGAGGCCAGGAAGAAGTGCCCTCGGTGGACCCCGGCGGCCAGGAGACAGGAGATCGGCGGAGCCGCCCCGAGGGCGAGCAGGACCGCGGGCCCCCCACCCAACGAGCCCAGCACGACGCCGGATCCCAGGAAGAAGTAGCCGAAGAGGAAGGACGGGACCACCCAGAGCAGGGCCTTCGGGCGGAGCAGAGGCACGGATCCGGCCGGTGGCGCTTGAGGTCGGCCGAGCCCGTTCCAGGCCACACCTAGAACCTGATCGTGGGAAAGGTCAATGCCACGCGAGGTCGCTCGTCCGTGACGAGGGTCGCGATCACCACCGCCATATCGTACCAGAAGTGGTGGAAGATCGATTCCCGCACGCTCCAGCCGTTCCGGCGCGTGAGCCATCCCTCGTAGAACGCCCACGCGCCGATGACGCCGGAGAACTTTCGCGCGCCCCCGATGTGACCCGCGGCGAAGAGCAGCGACTGGAGGCCGTTGGAGAGCCAGAACCGCTCGCCGAACGTCTCGTGAAAGAGCGGGAAGAGCCATCCGCGAAACGCCGCTTCCTCGCCGATCCCCGCCGAGAGGGAGAGCGCCGCCGCGAACCCGACGTCCCGCCCCCTGAACGGCTCGTAGGACGCATCCCTCTCCCGGTCGCTCAGGACGATACCGGTGATGACCCCGGTGTAGGCCAGGTTGGCCCAGGTGGTCCACCGACCCAGGAACCCGGGATCGAAGGGGGCCGTGAAGAGATCGGAGACCTCGGCCCGATCCGTCAGGAAGGCGTATTCCCCCTCTCGCTGATGGTCCCGGACCCCCCGACCGAACGCGTCATAGGCACTCAGGTACGACGCCCCCGATGCGAGAAACAAGCCGGAAGTGCCGACCTGCTCGTCCGTGTCCCGGGGAAGATCCCCCGAATCGAAGAGAGTTCCGCTCTTCGAGTAGAGCCCGTACCCGGCGACCGCCGAAGCCCCGTATGCGAATCCGGAGCTCCGATCGCCGTAGATGAACTGGCCGAGGCCGGGCAGGAAGAGGCTGCCCATGGGAATCAGGAACTCCGACCCCGTCTTCGCCGTGCCCGTCGTGTCTTGCGGGGCGAACTCCTGGGCCCCCGCGGGCTCCGCCGGAACCGTCGCGGCGGCCACGAGCACGACGGTGGCCATCCGGGGACGAGCCAGGATGCCGCTCCACTTTCGCACGCCGATCCTCTCTGCCTGCCGCCTCGAGTCTCACGGACCGAGCCACCTGCCGGCTCATCCGTGAGTACGTCTCTCCCCGCGGAGGGCTTTCGAGGGTTCGGCTCACGCCGGGGGGCTCGACGGCCGGGTCGAGCTCGTCGCGCCGCTATCCCGCAGCAGCTCCTCCAGCCTCGCGAGGAACGCCTCCCTGTCGTCGGGGGAGACGTAGACGTGCCTGCCCTCCCGGGTGACGATCTCCACCAGGTTGTCGGGGTTGGTCACGTAGATCCGGAACCGGCCCAGCTCCCGGTTCCAGAAGGTCCCGTGCAGGCCGTAGAATCCGTTCAGGGCCCAGAGGTGGAAGGTGGCGGCGGGAGCGTCGGGGGCGGTCCGGACCCGCTCGATCTCCGTCAGGGGGATGCACGGAGGAAAGAGGAGCCTGCGAACCGTCAGCCCGTCCTCGCCCAGGCCGAAGCCCCGGGTGCGCACGCCCTGAATCAGGGCCATTCCCAGGAGAGCCAGGAGGGGCAGAAGCAGCGGCCAGGGCACTCGGAAGCCGATGGCGAAGGCCACGCCGAGGATGAGGGGAACGCCCAGGAAGACGCCCCAGCCCACCGCGCAGGTGATGAGCCGGTTCCTGGAGCTCATCGTGGCTGAGAAGACGACCTCGTCGGCCATTCGAGCTCCTCCTCGTCGGCAGCACACTCCCCACGAACCCGGGTATCGAGCGGGGCGGGCACGAACGCTCGCGCCACCGACACCCGATCGATCCCCATCTCTAGAATAGGACGATGCCCCCCGAGCCCGCCCGCCTCCTTCTCGCGGTCTCCCTGACGTTCCTCCTCCCCGCCGCGGCCGTCGCCCAGGAGCCGACGTTGGTGGTCGAGCTCGAGGGCGGCCCCGCCTGGCAGAGCTACAACGACGTGGAGATCCCCAACGACGGGACCGCGACCCGCTTCTCGCTGAAGGGACTGGCCGGCGCGGGGCCGTGGGCGGCGGGACGGCTCTACGTCACCTGGAACGCGGCGGACCGTCACGGGCTCCGCATCCTCGCGGCTCCCTTCTCCCTGACCGAGACCGGGGTGCCCGATCGGAAGATCCGCTTCGAGGGGGCGACATACGAGCCGGGGGTGCCCACGGGGGCGACCTACACCTTCGACTCCTACCGCCTCTCCTACCGCTATGTGGCCCATGCCGGAGATCGCACTCGGGCCTGGGTGGGACTCACCACGAAGGTCCGGGACGCGACGATCTCCCTGCGCCAGGGCGGCACCGCGAGCCGGAAGGACGACCTGGGCTTCGTGCCCCTCCTCCACCTGGCCGGGGAGTGGAGCTTCGCGCCCGACTGGCGCCTGGCCCTGGACGCCGACGGCCTGGCGGGGGGACCGGGGCGTGCGGTCGACGCGGCCCTGAAGCTGGGCTACGACCTGGGCGAGCGCTGGAGCCTCCGGGGCGGGTACCGGATGGTGGAGGGCGGGGCCGACGTGACCGAGGTCTACACCTTCGCCTGGCTCCACTACGCGGCGGTGTCGCTGGTCTGGCGCCGGTAGCCGGCTCTGCCCGCACCGGAGCGCTCCCGGCGCCGAATGCAACGCTCGCGTCCCGGCTCCTGTCACACCGGACGGCCGCCCACCCCGAAACGAGGAGCCCCGTGCCGCCGAACCCCCTCGCCGTCGCCGTCCTCTCCGTGGCCCTGCTCACGGGCTCGGCGCCCGCGCCCGATTCCGTCGACACCCGCCTCGAGCGTCGCATTCCCGAGCTCATGGAGCGGGCCGGGATCCCCGGGCTCTCCGCCGCCCTGGTGAAGGACGGGCGGGTCACGTGGACCGGCGCCTTCGGGGTCCGGAGCCGGGAGACCGGCGATCCCGTGACCGACGAGACCGTCTTCCAGGCGGCGTCGCTGAGCAAGCCGGTCTTCGCCTACGTCGCGCTGCGCCTGGCGGAGCGGGGCGTCCTCGACCTGGACCGCCCCCTCCACGCCTACCGGCCGAACCCCCGCATGGACCACGCTCCCCGCACCCGGCGGATCACCGCGCGCATGGTGCTGAGCCACACCACGGGGCTCCCCAACTGGGGCGGCGACACCCTGGAGCTCTTCTTCGATCCGGGGACGGCGTTCCGCTACTCGGGAGAGGGCTACGTCTACCTCCAGAGTGTGGTCGAGTCCCTCACCGGCCTGGGCCTCGCCGAGCTGGCACGGCGGGAGGTGTTCGGGCCCCTGGGGATGACCCGGACCGGCTACGTCTGGGAGGAGCGCTTCGGGGGCGACGCGACGGTGGGCCACGACGACGAGGGCGAGGCCGGCGGCCTGGAGCGGCCCGGGGAGCCCAACGCCGCCGCCAGCCTGCTCACCACCGCCGGGGACTACGCCCGCTTCCTGGCCGCGGTGCTCGAGGGACGGGGGCTCGGGCCCCGGTCCCGTCGGGCCACGGCGACGCCGCAGATCTCCGCCGGCAAGGGGCCGTTCATCGGGGACGCGTCCCACCCGCGGATCGCCTGGTCGTTGGGATGGGGCCTCCTGCGGGGAGGCGAGGCCCCCTCCCTCTGGCACTGGGGCGACAACGGCGACTTCAAGGCCTTCGTCGCCGGGATCCCGGACGGGGGCACGGGCGTGGTCTACTTCGCCAACTCCAGCGACGGGCTGGCGATCGCCGAATCGCTCGTTCGGGAGGCCCTGGGAATCGACCATCCCGGGCCCGATTGGGCGGGCTACGAGGCGTACGACGACCCCCGGAGCTAGACCTTCCCCCGAACGCCCGATCCACCTCCTTCCGCCCCATTGACACAACCAACTCTAGAAAGTAGAGTATTTGGAACTCTAGTTTCTAGAGTTGGAGAAGGCGGTCCGAGGTCGGACCGGAGCCGGAGGGGATCGAGCCAGAGTCGGAGGCAAGTGCGATGGGCAGCGACGTCTACCTGGGCGAGCTGGAGCAGATGGTGCTGTGGGCGATCCTGCGCTTCGACGGCGAGGCCTACGGGACGCCGGTCCTGGAGGCGCTGGAGGAGCGGGCCGACCGCACGGTCACGCCGGGGGCGCTCTACGCCACGATCGACCGCCTGGAGGAGAAGGGCGTGATCGAGTCCCGCCTGGCCGATCCCGAGCCGGGCCGGGGCGGCCGGCGAAAGCGGTATCTGAGCGTGACGCCCCTGGGGCAGGAGGCGCTCCGCTCCGCCCGGGCCACGTGGATGCGGCTGTGGGAGGGGCTGGAGGAGGCGGTGGAGGGATGAGAGAGCGACGGCCGCCCCGGGTGGCCGAGGCGATCCTCGCGGCCTGCCTGCCCGGTGGCGGCTACCGCGAGAGCGTGCTCGGGGACCTGGAGGAGGGCTACCGCCGCCGCGCGGCCGAGGCGGGAGGCGGGCGCTGGCGGGCGGCGGCCTGGTACTGGACCAACGCCCTCCGGATCGGCGCCGGTTACGCGGTGCGGAGGCTCCTCCGCCGGCGCTACCGGCCCCTGGAGCGCGCGCCGCGCCCCGGAGCCACGACGAGAAGGATCGGCCTGGGGCAGACTCGGGCGGACGTCCGCTTCGCCCTGCGCTCGTACCGGCGCTCGCCCGGGTTCCTGACCGTGGCCCTCGTCACCCTCGCCCTGGGAATCGGCGCCAACACGACGATCTTCAGCGTCGTCCGCACCGTCTACTTCGAGCCCCTTCCCTTCCACGAGCCCGGGCGACTGGTCCGGATCGGGCTGAGGGGCCTGGACCGGCCGGGGACGATGTCGGTCCACACGGCGGGGGACTTCCGGGAGTGGCGGGAGCGGACCTCGTCGTTCGAGGCGATGGCCGCGTGGGGCTACCGCACGGTCACGGTGGAGCGCGGGGACGCCGCCGAGCGGGTGACCGCGGTCCTCTCGGTGGGCAGCCTCTTCGACGTCCTCGGCCGTCCGGCCACGACGGGCCGCGCCTTCTCCGGGGCCGAGGAGGGCCCCGGCGGCGAGAACCTGGCCGTGCTCTCCCACGCCTACTGGCGGCGCGCATTCGGGAGCGAGGACGCGGTGGGCTCGATCCTCCGGATCGACGGGACACCCCACCGGGTGATCGGCGTCATGCCGGCGGAATTCGCCTACCCGCGGGCCGCCGACCTCTGGATGACCGCGCCCTTCGACGCCGAGACCCTCTCGGCCCGGAACGACTACTTCCTGCGCACGGTGGCCCGGCTGGGCGAGGGCGTGAGCGTGGAGCGAGCCCGGGAGGAGATGGGGGGGATCGCCGCCTCCACCCGGGAGCGCTTCCCCGAGACGTACGCCGGGATCGGGATCGCCGTCGAGCCCATGGGGGAGTGGCTCCGGGCGGGCACCGGCAGCCTCTGGTGGATCCTCATGGCCGGCGTCGTCCTGGTGCTCCTCATCGGCTGCGTGAACCTGGCCAACCTCCTTCTCTCCCGGGGGACGAACCGCCGCTCCGAGTACGCGGTGCGCCGAGCCCTGGGCGCCGGGGAGGGGCGCCTGGTCCGCCAGGCCCTGACCGAGAGCCTCGTCCTCGCCCTGGGCGGGGGCGCCCTCGGCGTGCTGGTGGGGTGGTTGCTCCTGGAGGCCCTGCTCCGCTGGATGCCCGGCGGCGTGCCCCGGGCGGCCTCGGTGGGGATCGATCCCGGGATCCTGGCCTTCACCCTGGGCATGTCGCTCCTGGCGGGGCTCCTCTTCGGCGCGCTGCCGGCGCTGAAGGCCCGGCGCGACGCCATCGGCTCCCGCCTCCGCAGGCGAGGGGGCTCCGAACGAGCCAGTCCCGCCCTCATCGCGGCGGAGATCGCCATGGCCGTGATCCTCCTCTCCGCCGCGGGGCTCACCGTCCGAAGCTTCACCGCGCTCAGCTCCCGAGAGCCGGGGATCGAGACGCGGCATCTGGCGGCGGCCCGGATCTCGATCCCGAACGACCGGCCCTCCGGGGAGCGCCACGCGTTCTACCGGCGCCTCGAGGGCAGGCTGGCCCGCCTCCCGGGGGTCCGGTCCGTGGGGCTGGTCTCCTCGCTGCCGGTGGTGGACTTCACCCCGGGGGCGTGGGTGAACGAGCCCGGGGTCACCCACGAGGGCGGCGACCGACCCAGCGCCAAGTATCAGGTCGTGAGCCCGGGCTACTTCGAGACCGCCGGCGTCGAGCTCCTCCGGGGACGGCTCCTGACCCGGGACGACGGGGTGGAGGGGAGCCCCTCGGTGCTGGTGAGCCGCGCCGCCGCCCGGGAGCTCTTTCCGGGAGAGGACCCCGTCGGGAAGCGCTTCGACCTGGGCCTCGACGCCAACGTCGCCCCCCTCTCCACCGTGGTGGGCGTGGTGGATGACGTGAAGCTCGACGGGCTGGACGAGATGGCGCCCGCCGCCGTCTACGCGGTCCAGGAGCTGATCCCGTGGTGGGAGGGGTTCCAGGTGATGCTCCGGCTGGAGCCCGGCGCACCCGTGCCCCGGGGAATCCGGGAGGCGATCCGCGGGCTGGATCCCTCCGTGCCCTTCCTGGGGGTCCGGCGGATGGACGACCTCCTGGCGGGATCTCTGAGCGGCCGAAGGAACACGATGTTCCTCTTCGGGCTGCTGGGCCTCGTGGCCCTGGTCCTGTCGGCGGTGGGGGTCTTCGGGGTGCTCGCCTACCTGGTGGGGCGCCGGACCCGGGAGATCGGGATCCGCATGGCGATCGGCGCCGACCCCGTCTCGGTGCGGGCCCGGGTGCTCCGCCAGGGGATGATCCCGGTGGCGATCGGCCTGGGGACCGGTCTGGCGGCCACCGCGGCGCTCGGACGCTTTCTGGAGAGCCTGATCTTCGGGGTCCGGCCCCTCGACGCGCCGACGCTGCTGGGCGTGACGGCGCTCCTACTGGCGGTGGCGGCCGTGGCGATCTATCTGCCGGCCCGCCGGGCCTCCCGGGTGGACCCGGTCCGGGTGCTCGCGGCGGAGTGAGCCTGAGAGATACGAGGCGGGGACGGCCCGGAGGCCGGCGGAGCGCGGGCCCCCCGTGGAAGGAGAGGTTCACGGCGACCCCTCACGGGGACTCCCGGGGACAGAGGGGCCGGCCCGCGAGCTCGTGCCACCGGAGGAGCCCGTTCCAGATCTCCTCGGCGGTCTCCGCGTACCAGAAGAGCTGCCGATCTTCCGGAGCGATGACGCCCTCCTCCACCAGGAAGTCCGCGTCGAAGGCCCGGCGCCAGAACTCCTCGCCCACCAGGACCACGGGCACGGGCTCGATCGTCCGGGTCTGGACCAGGGCGAGGGTCTCGAAGAGCTCGTCCAGGGTGCCGTAGCCGCCGGGGAAGGCCACCAGGGCCCGGGCCCGCAGGAGGAAGTGGAGCTTCCGGATGCCGAAGTAGTGGAACTGGAAGCAGAGGTCGGGCGTGATGTAGGGATTGGGATACTGCTCCAGGGGGAGGCGGATGTTGTGCCCGATCGATCGGGCCTCCACGTCGTAGGCGCCCCGGTTCGCCCCCTCCATGATCCCGGGCCCGCCCCCGGTGACGATCGCGAGGCGCCCGCCCGTGGCGGCGTCCTCCGCCTCCCCCACCAGCCGGCCCAACGCCCGGGCCACCTCGTAGTAGCGGCTCTTGGCGCGGATTCGCTCCGCCGCCCGCAGGCGAAGGCGAAGGGTGGCGTCGTCCTCGTCGCCGGAGAGCGCCTCCCGCGCCCTCCTCACGGCCTCCTCGGCCTTCTCCGGCTCCAGGATGCGCGTGCCCCCGAAGACCACGATCGTGTGCTCCACCTCGTGGGCCCGCAGGTGGTGCTCGGTCTTCAGATAGTCGAGCTCGAGGCGGACGCCCCGGGTCTCGTCCCGGTCGAGGAACTCCACGTCCTGGTCCGCGACCCGGTAGGTGGGGCTCGCCAGGAGCTCCCGGACCCGCCGGGCCGCCTCGGGATCGTGCTCGGGAAGCTCCGGGGCCTGGGCGGGCAGCGGCTCCCTGCGGGTCCGCGGCGGGGGCGGGGCGGGGGCCCGTCCACCTTCGTCCGCCGCCGCGCCTTCGGGGTTCGGGGAACGCTCCTCCATCGCCGCATCGCTCCGGATCGAGGGACAGGTGA
>JABAHQ010001314.1_pt5 | contig 35033 bp, 37 predicted proteins | sample 7062091 | NCBI WGS metagenome assembly JABAHQ01 (sample SAMN14534359, study PRJNA622989) | marine sediment metagenome | biome: marine biome [ENVO:00000428]; feature: marine pelagic biome [ENVO:01000023]; material: deep marine sediment [ENVO:00002113] | place: India: Gulf of Kutch | collected... | reverse complement strand
ATCGTAGGGCGGTTCCCAGCCGGAGCCGGGGGGCAGGGTGACCCCGGCGGCGCAGGCGTCGGGGTCCCGGGCGGTGCGGCAGGCGGCGGGCCCGTTGAGGGCCCAGTTCTCGCCCAGGTACCCGTGGATCAGCTGGGGGTCGAACTCGCGCATCACCGCCTCGCAGAGCAGGCCGGCGGCGGCGCGGCCGGCGCCCAGGTGGGCGTAGGCCCGGGCGAGAACGACGGGGATCAGCGTGGCCACCCGGTTGAGATCGTCGCCGACCCGGAAGTTGGTCTCCTTCATCTCGGCCATGAAGGCGGGGCCGGGATTGTGCCAGGGTCCCAGCACCTGGATCACCTCGCGCCACTTGCCGCGCCGGGCCAGCATGACGGCCAGGGCACCGGCGGTGATGGGCGAGTCGGGGACCTCGGCGTAGGCGGCCCGGGCCCGGCGTTCGGCCTCCTCCATGTCGCCGCTGGGCGCGGCCACCCACTCGGCATAGAGCATGAGCTTGTTGGCCCGCTGCATGGGGTGCAGCTCCTCTTCGGGGAACAGGTAGAGCTGGCGGAGCCGGGCGTGGGGGTCCTCGTGGCGGCCGGCGTGAGACATGGCGGACCCGGCGAAGAAGAGGAGCGCGGCGGCGACCAGGCCGACGAGGCCGAAGCGGGCGGCGCGGCCGCGGACCCGGTCGGCGGCCCGGGCGACGCCGTAGCCGATGACCGCAGCGACGGCGATGGACGGCAGGTAGATCCAGCGCTCCTCGGTGAGCAGCATGTCGTGGCCCAGCGAGCCGGCAATGCTGTCGACGCGCATCAGCGGCGAGTAGGTGACGAGGAAAAAGCCGCTCCAGAACGCGATATACGGGTTCCAGCGGTAGGCCAGGGCGAGCATGCCCAGGGCCAGCACGACCGCCAGGGCCACGTAGGTGACGGGATCCGTGTAGATGTTGCCGACGAAGTTGATGAGCCACGGGTTGAGCTCGGGATAGTCGGCGCCCAGCGGGAGCAGCAGCCGGGAGAAGTGGATGACGATCCCCTTCACCGCGCCGATCGCCAGCACGAGGGTCGGATGCACTTCCCGGTACCCGACCAGCTGGGTGGGCACATCGACGATGACAAAACGCAGCAGGAGGTAAGCGCCGAACGCCAGCCAGACCGGCAGCGTCCAGGCCAGCCGGCGCCACGCCACGCCGTGGGTGAAATGCCGATAGGTGGCCAGAAGGACCAGGGCAGCCGGCAGGGTGGCGGCCATCTCCTTGGTCAGCAGAGCCAGCAGATAAAGGACGGTCGTCAGCCCCAGCTTCCCGGCGGCGGCCCTCGAGTCGGCGTCGCGGACGGCCGAGTCGAAGGCGAGCATCGCCAGCAGATAGAAGATGGGGAAAAGGACATCGGCGGCGGCGGCCGGCTCGACCGCGGCGAAGGCGTGGACGGGATGCAGGACGAAGAACAGGCCGGCGACTCCGGCGGCGATGAACTCGCGGCTGAGGCGGCGACAGACGAGAAAGACCAGGAACCCGTTCAGCCCGTGGAGGATCACCTCGAGCAGGTTGTAGATCACGTCATTGCGGCCGGCGAGCTGATAGGCGAACCAGAAATACGTGTTGGCGATGGGCCGGTAGTAGCCCGAGTTCGCCGGCACCCCGAAGGTGATCGAGCCGGCGAAGTAGTCGGCCGTCCAGACCTCGGCCAGCCCCGACACCTCCCGATTGTAGCGGTTCAGGTAGGTCAGGTACTGGGCGTCGCTGCTCAACGGCACACCCAAGGTCCGGTGGTACGTGGCGAGGGCGATCAGAACGAACCCCAACGCGAGCAACACGTTCGTCGTCCGGCGGCCCAACCGGTTGCCGGGCCCGAGAGGCGATCTTTCGGAAGCCGTCACGTCCATTCGGCGAATCCTGCCGCTACGGGAGCGATGCGAGCCGAGAAGTTCATGGGGAATCGGGGGCGGGGAGGCACGGAAGCTTCAGCCGGCAGGAAAGATACAGCAAGGGCGAGCCGGATACCAGCCGGGCGACGGAGCGGCTAGACCGCCGAGGATCGATGGGAGAAAACTGTTGACTTGGAGACCGTAATCTGCTATGGTAGCAACACTCGGATAACCAGCGAACGACGAGGGACCTGGTGGAAATCGCCGGTCCTGTTTTTTGCTTGGAGCTGGTGGTCCGACGGTGAGCATAACCCGAGGTGACCGGCGCGACCGGGACCGAGGGTAGGCCCGGCGCGGGGGCTCAGGATCCGCGCAGCAAGTATGTAGTCGGTCAGGACGGCTCTGCCGGACTCCGACCACATCAAGACAAGGGAGACCGGCAGATGCGTGTGACCGGAACCGTCAAGTGGTTTAACGACGCAAAGGGCTTTGGCTTCATCAAGCCCGAGAACGGTGAGAAGGACTGCTTCGTGCACCACACAGCCATCCAGGCGGAGGGTTTCAAAACCCTCCAGGAAGGCGAGCGCGTGGAGTTCGACATCGTCGAGGGCAAGAAGGGGCCGGCCGCCCAGAATGTCGTCAAGCTGGACAGCTGACGAGCCCGTTCCGGAGTTACCATTTGAGAAGGGCCACCCACGGGTGGCCCTTTCTTGTTGCGATGTGGGAGCCGGGCCGGGGACGAGGTCCCGGCAGTCATCGATGCCAATGATCGCGGAGTGGACGAAAGACGGTAGCCGGCGCATGGCCCGGTTCGTGCTCGGCGCGGTGATCCTCGCGCTGGCGGTCCAGGCTTGCGATCACGTTTTCGACCTGAAGGCCGGGCAGCCGGCGCGGGTGATCATCACACCCGGCACGGTGGAGCTGGACGCGCTGGAACTGGACGAGCAGCTGACCGCGACCGTGGTCGACGCGACGGGGGACACGGTGACCGGGCTCGCGCTGACCTGGTCGTCGTCGGACGAGACGGTCGCCACCGTGACGAACACGGCACGGGTGACCGCGGTGGGCAACGGCACGGCGACGATTCGGGCCCGCACTTCCAGCGGCGCGAGCGGCGCGGTACGGGTGACGGTGGAACAGATGGCCCGGGGCATCGCCTTCCCGGACCCGATCACCGACGCCCGGGTCGGCCAGCCGCTCGACCCGCTCACCGTTCACGTCGTCGATCGGCTGAACCACCCTGTGGAAAGCTACACGGCCACGGTGACGCTGCAGCTGATGGGGAACCCGACAGGCGCGGAGCTGAACGGGACGACGACAGCCACCGCGCTGGCGGGCGTGGCGGTATTCGATGGACTGTCGCTGGATCGGGTCGGGTCAGGCTACGTGCTGACGGCGATCTCAGGGGCGCTCTCCGGGGACAGCGCGCCGTTCAGCGTGGGGCCCGCGGGGCTGGGCGACTAGCCCTTCCCTTCCGGGCTCTCGCGCTTCGTCGAGTCGGCCCCGGCCACTTCGCGAAACCGATACAGCACCTCGCCGTCACGGATCATGCCGTAGCGCTCGCGGGCGACGCGTTCGATGGCGACGGGATCCGACTCGAGTCGCTGCTTCAGGGCCTCGAGGGAGTCCATCTCGGCTTCGATGCGGGCGAGCTCGGCGGTGATGGCCGCCTCGGTGTCCTCGAGCCGACTGATCTGGAAGATGCTGTATTCGCCGCCGAAGACGGCGAAGTATGCGGCGAGGAGCAGCATGGCGACGACGGCATACCCGGCCAAGCGTGAGCTTGCCGTTTCTCGCCCGTTCCTGCTCCTCGATCTCTTCTTGCGACTTCTGTTCTTTCCCATCGTCCCTTCCCCCCCTTCCCTATCGCCATCGAGGAAGAAACTAAGTCAGGCGGCCCTGCACCGACAGGTGGCGGGCACCGTACTCGGCCTTGGCGCCCAGCTCCTCCTCGATCCGTAGCAAGCGGTTGTACTTCGCCGTCCGGTCCGAGCGCGAGAGGCTGCCGGTCTTGATCTGGCCGACGGCGGTGGCGACCGCCAGGTCGGCGATGAAGGTGTCCTCGGTCTCGCCCGAGCGGTGCGAGATGACCGCGGTGTAGCCGGCGGTGCGGGCCAGCTCGATCGCCTTCAGCGTCTCGGTCAGCGTGCCGATCTGGTTGACCTTGATCAGGATCGAGTTGGCGACATCGGCCGCGATGCCGCGAAGCAGTCGCTCGGTGTTGGTGACGAAGATATCATCGCCGACCAGCTGAACGCGGTCACCCAGCCATCCGGTGAGCTCCTTCCAGCCGTCCCAATCGTCTTCGCCGAGGCCGTCCTCGATAGAGCGGATGGGATAGCGGTCGCACCAGTTGCCGTACATCTCGGTCAGGTCGCCGGCGCTGAGGGAGTCCTCGGTGCCCATCCGGTAGACGCCGTCGCGGCCCAGCTCGGAGGCGGCGACGTCGAGGGCGAGCGCCACCTGATCGCCGGGCTCGTAGCCGGCGCGCTGGATCGCAGCGAGCACGTACTCGATCGCCTGCTCGTTGGAATCGAGGTCGGGCGCGAAGCCGCCCTCGTCACCCACCGCCACCGACAACCCCTTCTCGCTCAGCAGCTTCTTGAGGGCGTGGAAAACCTCGGCACCCCAGCGCAGCGCCGTGCCGAACGAGTCGGCCCCGATGGGCATGACCATGAACTCCTGGATGTCGACGTTGTTGGACGCGTGGGCGCCGCCGTTCAGGATGTTCATCATGGGAACGGGCAACACCCGGGAGAGCGGGCCGCCCAGATAGCGATGGAGCGGCAGGCGGAGCACGGCGGCGGCAGCCCGGGCGTTGGCGAGCGAGACGGCAAGAATGGCGTTGGCGCCGAGCCTGGACTTGTTATCGGTGCCGTCGAGCTGGACCAGCAGTTTGTCGATCCCGACCTGGTCCACGGGATCCAGCCCCCGGATCTCGGGGCCGATCACCTTCTCGATGTTCTCGACGGCCTTGAGCACCCCCTTGCCGCCGTAGCGCTTGGAGTCGCCGTCGCGGAGCTCGACGGCCTCGTGCTCGCCGGTGGAGGCGCCGCTGGGCACGGCGGCGCGACCCAGTGTCCCATTCGCCAGAACGACATCGGCCTCGACGGTGGGGTTGCCGCGGGAATCGAGAATCTCGCGGGCGCGGACTTCGACGATCTCAGACATTGGACTCTTCCAGGGCCGCGGGCTCCGGCCTCAGTCGCTTGGGGCCGCGGTACCCGTCAGGCGCCCGGAGCTCGGCCAGCATCTCGGCCATGCGGGCGTGCACCCGGGCGATCAGGGCATCGCGGTCCTCGTGCTCGAAGTTTGTGGTGTCGACGGGCTCCCCGAACCAGACGGTGATCGGCTGCGGCCTCAGGACGAAGCCGCGCTTGGGCAGGATGTCGAACGTGCCGTCCACCACCGTGGGCACGATGGGAACGCCGGCCTCGATGGCCATGATGAACGGGCCCTTCTTGAAGGGCTGCAGGTCGCCGGTCAAGGAACGGGTGCCTTCCGGGAATACGACCGCGGTGCTGTTGTTCTCCCTGATGCGGCGGCCGGCGAGCTTGAGCGACTGGACGGCGGCGGCGCGGTTGCCGCGATCGATGTAGACGTGGCCCGCCGCGGCGGCGGCCCGGCCGAAGATGGGGATCTTGCGGATCTCTTTCTTGGCCACGAAGTGGGTGCGACGCGGTACCGTGGCGGCGAGGGTCCAGACGTCCCACATCGATTGATGATTGCAGGCGACGACCTGCGGGTCATCGCGATCGATGTGCTCGAGCCCGATGGCCGTCACCGGAGTGCCCGACGCCCAGAGCATGACGTGGGAGAAGAACTTGCCCGTCCAATCGTAGAAGGAGCGGGAGAGGCCCACATAGGCGCCGACGATACAGACGGTTCCCAGGGTGGCCAGCACGGAGCTGGCGACGATGACCGTCCAGATCGATCGAATCAGGCCCATCTACCCTTCGTCCCCGAAATGATCGAAGCCGGGCGAGGCGGCCTCGATCTCCTGTCCGGCGCGAAAAACCCGCACGCCCGAACCGGAGACGGCACGGCCAACGCGGGTGAGGGGGACGCCGAACGTCAGCTCGAACTCTGCCGTTGTGTCGTCGGTAAATATGTCACGGGGCGCGGCCACGAGCAATTCGTAGTCCTCGCCGCCGGCCAGGGCGATCTCGGTCTCGATCTCGGGCGCGGCGGGCACCGCCTCCCAATCGATCTCGAGACCGATCCCGGAGGCGGCGGCGATGTGGCCGGAGTCGGCGAGCAGGCCGTCGGAGAGGTCGATGGCGGCGCTGGCGCCGGCCCGGGCCAACCACCGGGCCTCTTCGATCCGGGGGGGCGGCTCCCAGAAGCGACGGCGCCACCGGTCCTTCGGCTTTCCGCCCGCTTTCCAGGCGCGGACCGCCGCGGCGGCGGCGCCCAGCCGGCCCGTAACCCAGAGGGCGTCGCCCGGCCGGGCGGTGCTCCGCAGCAAGGGCTCGACCACTTTTCCGAGGGCGGTGACGTCGATGACGATGGCGTCGGCGGCGTGGGACAGATCGCCGCCGATGTGCGCGGCCCCGCACGCCTCGGTGGCGGCGAGGCAGCCACGGAAGATGCGCTCGGCGAGCCCCGACCCGGCGGTACGGGGCGTGTTGAGGGAGACGAGCGTGGCCAACGGTTCGGCCGACATGGCGGCCAGGTCCGAGATGGCGATGCGGACCGCCCGCTCGCCGATGAGCTCGGGCGTGCCCCAGTCAGAGACGAAGTGGCCGCCCTCGACGGAGAGATCGACGCTGAGGGCGAGGAAGCCATCGCCGTGGCGGATCAGGGCGCAGTCGTCGCCGGAGCCGAGGGCGATTTCCGGTCCCGGCGGCGTCGCGTCCTTGAGCACGCGCCGGATGATATCGAACTCGCCGCCGGGCCCGAGTGGCGGGGGCGTACGGCTCACCGGGGGGGCGGCTGGTCGAAGACGACGAAAGGCAGGATGGGCGTCTCGGCCCCGGGGGTTTCCAGGGCGGCGGGCAGGTCGCTCACCACCTCCAGCGAGCTGCGCCCGATGGGCGGCCCCAGCATGGCGGCGCGGGCGCAGTAGAAGAGGGCGACGCCCAGCGCCTCGCGGCGCGGCATGCGGGCGGCCAGCATGGCGCCGCAGGCGCCCGAGAGGACATCGCCGGAGCCGCCGGAGGCGGCAGCTGACGACGTGGCGGCGGAGACCAGTACGGGCTCGTGGCTGAGGGCGACGACCGAGGGCGCGCCCTTGAGCAGGACGGCGGCGCGGAGCTGCTGCGCGGCGGAGGCGGCGACGGCGACGGGATCGCGGACGATCCCCTCGGTGTTCACGCCGAGGAGGCGCGCCATCTCGCCGGGGTGGGGGGTGATGGCCACCGGCCGGCTCTTGGCCAGCTGGGCCAGGGCGTCTGACCGCCCGGCGAACATGTTGAGCCCGTCGGCATCGATCAGGGTGGGGAGCGCGCCGGTGGTCTCGAAGACGCGGTCGAGGCGGAGCTGGGCCCGCTTGTCGCGACCGAAGCCGGGGCCCACCACGACGGCGTGGGCCCACTCGCCCGCCTCGGCCATGGCGCCGTCATCGTCGATGTCGACGAAGATCGCCTCGGGCACCGCGGTCTGGCAGATGCGGCGGTTGGCGCTGTCGGAGGCGATCCGCACGATGCCGGCTCCCATCGCCAAGGCGCCCCGGGCGGCGAGCACGGCGGCGCCCGACATGCCGCTGCGGCCGGCGGCGATGAGCAGGTACCCGGCGTCGCCCTTATGCGCGTCCGGTGCCCGGCGCGGCCGGAACGCCCGAGCCCAATCCGGGGTGAGGACGAAAGCGGAGACCTCGTCGTCGGCCACGGGCTGGAAGCCGATCTCGGCGGCGATGATGCGGCCACAGCGCGACCGGGCCGGCTGGAAGAGCAGCCCGACCTTCGGGTAGCCGAGGGTGACGGTGACATCGGCGCGGAAGCAGGCGCCGGGAACCGCGCCGGTACTGAAGTCGATCCCGGAAGGGCCGTCGACGGCGACGCGAGCGGCGCGGCTCCCGTTCATCGCCTCGATCATCTGGGTGGCCCGCTCGTGGGGGGCGCCGGCCGTGCCGGTGCCCAGCAGGCCATCGAGGATGACATCGGCGGTGCAGAAGACGGCTTCGGCGGAGCCTTCGACGGGTTCGACCGGGAGGTCCCAGCGATGGGCGAGGGCGCGGTCGGGCGGCTGACTGCCGGCCTGGATGGCACGGACCTCGCGGCCCCAGCTCTTCAGGGCCCGGAGCGCGATGTAGGCGTCGGCGCCGTTGTGGCCGCTGCCGACGGCGGCGGCGACCGTTCCCTCCGGGTAAAGGGCCTGGACGACCATGGCGATGGCCCGGCCGGCGCTTTCCATGAGCAACCGCTCCGGGATGCCATGCTCCTCGCGGGCGCGGCGGTCGATGTCCGCCATCTCCTGGGCCCGCGGCAACGGCAACCGCTCTACACCGTAGAGGTCGCTCATCGCTTCACCATAATGGTCAGGACAGGGTTCGGGCTCGCGGGCGAACCGTACCGCGCTACTTGTAGGATTGCTGGACGTTACGGCCGAAGCTTATCTCGCCGTTGTCGATCCGGATGTTGAATCCGCAGTCCGGGTTACTACAGACCCAAGCCTTGTACATGATGGGCGCGCCTTCTCGTCCGTAGTCTGACAGTGGGACCAGTGACCCATCCGCACACTTTCTGCAAACTGGAAATTCCCGCTCCCGGTCCAACTGACTCACCCCCTCCCTCTCCAATAGGTAGGACTGTTCCCGACAGGACCGTATCGCTCAGGACCTGCGCACTCTCCCCCACGGGTAGTTGCGCTCGAACGCCTCCTCGAAGTCGAACACATCCAGAAAATCGTCCGGACTGTCGCTGTCCTGCTTCGTCAGGACACGGCAATCGATGAGGGCGTAGACGATCGCTCCCATATCGTCGGTGGAGTGTATGCCCCAATGCTCCAGGACGGTGCGGGCCATGGGGCCGTAGCGCTCCAGCGCCAGGTCGCGACAGCCCCGGGCCAGCTCCTGGCCGCTGATATGGCGTGGCTCGTCGAGGCTGTCGATGACGTACTGGAGCGCGGTGAGGACGAAAAGGTAGGCGGCCTCCGTGTAGCGCGGATTCCGTTCGCGGAGCTTGGCCAGCACGTTTTCCCCTACCATACGGACCACCCGAATCTCAGCGTCCTGTTTCTCCCACTGATCCAGCCGTTCTGGCCATATCGCTCACCTCGCTCGCGCCACCGTGGCACTCCACACAAGCTTTCGTCGCCGGGGCGCCACGTCAAGTGTGCGGAGGAAGCCCGGTATACAGTGTGCGGCGGCTCGTATGGGGTGTGCGGTGAGCGGGGCAGAATGGGCGTCGGCGGGGGCGCCGGTGCCGGGGCTGGCGTCGTTTCGGCGCCCTTTTTCGGCTAACCGCCCCGGCCGATGCCGGCGGGCCGGGTGAACGTGCCCTCGACCCACTTCTCGTAGAGGGGGAACTCGTCGCACAACGCCTTGACTTCGGCCCGGATCTCGGCCGCCAGGGCCTCGTCGTCGGGGGCCTGGAGGATCCGGTGGATCCAATCGCCGATCCGCTCCATCTCGCCGGTCCCCATCCCCCGGGTGGTGACGGCCGGGGTGCCGATCCGGATGCCCGAGGTGACGAAAGGCGAGCGGGTCTCGAAGGGAACGGTGTTCTTGTTGACCGTGATGCGGGCTCGGCCCAGCGCCTCCTCGGCGGCCTTGCCGGTGAGCTCGGTATTCCGCAGATCGACCAGCAGCAGGTGGTTATCGGTGCCGCCGCTGACCAGCTGGTAGCCGTTCTCCACCAGCGTGTCGCCCAGCGCCTTCGCGTTGTCGATCACCTGCCGGGAGTAGTCCTTGAAGCCATCGTTCATCGCCTCTTTGAGGGCCACGGCCTTGGCGGCGATGACGTGGACCAGCGGACCGCCCTGCGTGCCGGGGAACACCGACTTGTCGATGGGCTTCGCCAGCTCAGCGGTGCAGAGGATCACTCCGCCGCGCGGCCCGCGGAGCGTCTTGTGGGTGGTGGTGGTGACCGCGTCGGCGTGGGGGACCGGTGACGGGTGGAGGCCGGCGGCGACGAGGCCGGCAATGTGAGCCATGTCGACGACGAAACGGGCGTCGACTTCGCGGGCGATCTCCGCGAAGGCCTCGAAGTCGATGATCCGCGGGTAAGCGCTGGCGCCGGCGATGATCAGCCTGGGCCGGTGCTTTTTCGCCAGGTGGCGCACCTGGTCGAGATCGATGCGGCCGCCGTCCTCGGTGACGCCGTACCCCACCACGTTGTACAGGATGCCGCTGAAGTTGACCGGCGAGCCGTGCGTCAGGTGGCCGCCGTGGGAGAGGTCCATCCCGAGGATCGTATCCCCCGGCTCCAGCACCGTGAAGTAGACCGCCATGTTGGCCTGGGCGCCGGAATGCGGCTGAACGTTGGCGTGGTCGGCGGCGAACAGCTCGCAGGCCCGCTGGCGGGCGAGGTCCTCGACCACATCGGCGTACTCGCAACCGCCGTAATAGCGCTTGCCCGGGTATCCTTCGGCGTACTTGTTGGTGAACACCGAGCCCATCGCCTCGAGCACCGCCGGCGACACGAAATTCTCGCTGGCGATGAGCTCCAGCCCTTCGCCCTGTCGGCGTGTCTCGTCGATGATCGCCTGGTAGACGTCGTGGTCGACTTTCTCGAGTCTTTTCACGTGCCCCTTACTCTGTCAGGTACCACCCGCAAGGACTTGGAAATTGGAAATTGGATGTGGACATTGAGCACTCACCTTGGACATTGAATCTTGAAGATTCAACAGTCAACGATCCAATCTTCAAGGTGAATTGCCAATGTCCACATCCATTTCCGATTTCCAAGTGAGGTGCGCGCTCACTCACACACCCGTATCAGTCGCTCCGTGAACGGTGCAGCTTACCCACCGTGTCTATCCGCCGCTCGGCGATCCGGTCCGCGGCGTCGGCGGTGGTCATCTTCTGTTCACGGGCCAGCTCGAACACCTCGATCAGCGTCTGATAGATCTCGCCGGCCTTGCGCTTCGAGCGGTCGGTGCTCCAATCGGCCAGCTCCGAGTAGACGTTGATCAGCCCACCGGCATTGATCACGTAGTCCGGCGCATAGAGGATGCCGGCCTCCTGGACCGCCTTGCTGTCCTCGCGGGTGGCCAGCTGGTTGTTGGCGGCGCCGGCGATGATGTCGACCTTGAGCTTGGGGATCGTCTCCGTGTTGACGATGGCGCCCAGCGCGCAGGGCGCGAAGATGTCGGCGTCGACCTCGTAGATCTCGTCGGTCCCCACCGGCTCGGCGCCGAAGTCCTCGACGCAACGGGCGACCTTCTCCTCGCTGATATCGGTGACCACCAGCTTGGCGCCCTCGGCGGCCAGGTTCTCGCAGAGGTAATAGCCGACGTGACCGACGCCCTGCACCGCCACCGTCTTACCCTTGAGTGAATCGTCCTTGTACTTTTCGAGGGCACAGGCCTTCATCCCGCGGTAAGTGCCGTACGCGGTGACCGGCGACGGGTCGCCGGAGCGGCCGGCGATGCCAACCACGTGCTCGGTCTCCATGTGGACATAGTCCATGTCCTCGACCGAAGTGCCCACGTCCTCGGCGGTGATGTAGCGACCCTTCAGCGTCTCGACCGCGCGACCGTGCGCCCGGAAGATCATCTCGCGGCGTGGCATATCGGGGTCTCCGATGATGACCGACTTGCCACCACCCAGGTTGAGCCCGGCCACCGCCGCCTTGTAGGTCATCCCCATCGACAACCGCAGCACGTCGACCAGCGCCTCTTCCTCCGATTCGTACTTCCACAGGCGACAGCCGCCGAGGGCCGGCCCCAGCGTCGTGTCATGGATCGCGATGATGCCAAGGTAGCCGACTGTCTCTTCGCGGGTGAACAATACCTGTTCGTGTCCCCACTTGACCATCTCCTTGAAGACTTCCATCAGCGCACCTCGCCTTTCTATTGATCAGGCCTGCGGGCTAATCCTTCACCTGTTCTTGATATAGAGTCCTCGTGATCACCGTTCGCTGGATCTCACTGGTACCCTCGTAGATCTCGGTCACCTTGGCGTCGCGGAACAATTTCTCCACCGGATACTCCTTCATGAACCCGTAGCCGCCGAAGATGTTGATCGCCTGCGAGGTGACCCACACCGCGGTCTCGCTGGCGTAGAGCTTGGTCATGCTCGAGAGCCGCATGTCGCCGCGCCCGGCATCCCAAGCACGGGCGGCGCGGTAGAGCAGCCCGCGGGACGCCTCGATCCGCGTGCTCATGTCGGCGATCTTGAACGCCAGACCCTGGAAGTCCTTGATCGCGCGGCCGAACTGGCGGCGCTCGCCGGCGTACTTGACCGTGTGGTCGAACGCCGCCTCGGCGATCCCCAGCGCCTGGGCGCCGACGCCCAACCGACCGCCTTCCAGGCTGGAGAGCGCGTAGACGAACCCCTTGTCGGGATCGCCGAGCAACGCTTCGGGCCCGACGCGGCAGTCGTTGAAGGCCACCGAGACGGTCTCCGAGCTGCGCAGCCCCGTCTTGTCCTCCTTCTTGCCGACCTCGTAGCCCGGCGTATCGGTGGGGATGATGAAGGCGCCGATCCCTCGAGCGCCGCGCCGCTCGCCGGCGGAATCGGTCCGCAGCATGACCAGCAGCAGCTCGGCCTCGCCGCCGTTGGTCACCCACATCTTCTCGCCGTTCAGCACCCAGCCGTCACCGTCGCGCTCCGCCTTCGCCTGCAGGCTGGCGGCGTCGCTGCCGGACCCGGCCTCGGACAGCGAGAACGCACCCAGCAGCTCGCCCCGCGCCATGGGAGGCAGCCACTTCTTCTTCTGCTCCTCGTTGCCGTACTTGAGGATCATCTGCGTCGGGAGCGAGTTGTGGACCGACATGGTGATCGCCACCGACGCGTCGCCCCAGGCGACCTGCTCGAGCGCCACCAGGTAGTCCAGCATGCCCAGGCCGAGCCCATCGTATTCCTCGGGCAGCAGCATGCCGAAGAAGCCCAGCTCGGCCATGAGAGGGAGGATCTCGCCGTGGAACTCGGCCTTCCTGTCCCACTCAGCCGCCCGCGGGCGCAGCTCGTTCTCCGCAAAGTCGCGGGCGAGCTGGCGGATCTGCTCTTGTTCTTCGCTGAGTGTGTAGTCGCGCTTCATCTAGTCGTCGCTCGCATCGGCCGTTACACGCACCCCAGATCCCACCTCTTACTCACACTCACTACTCATTACTCATTACTCACTACTCACTACCCATCACCGACTCCCAACTCCCTACTCCTTACTGTAGTCATAGAACCCTCTACCGGTCTTGCGGCCGAGCCACCCTGCAGCGACGTACTTCCGCAGCAGCGGGCAGGGCCGATACTTGTCCTCGCCGAGGTCGTTATGAAGAACCTCGAGTATCGAGAGGCAGACGTCGAGCCCGATCAGGTCGGCCAGGGCGAGGGGGCCGATGGGGTGGTTCATGCCGAGCTTCATGATCCCATCGATCGCCTCCGCCTCGGCGACGTCCTCGTGCAGGCAGTAGACCGCCTCGTTGATCATCGGCATCAGCACCCGGTTGCTGACGAATCCGGGCGAGTCGTTGGCGATGATCGGGGTCTTGCCCAGGTCCGTTGCCAGCTTCATCACGGTGTCGGCCGTCTCGTCGGACGTGGCCAGCCCGCGGATCACCTCGACCAGCTGCATCACCGGCACCGGGTTCATGAAGTGCATGCCGATGAACTTCTCCGGTCGGCTCGTGTTGGCGGCCAGCCGGGTGATGGCGATGGAGCTGGTGTTGCTGGCCAGAATGGCGTCGTCGGGTACGATGCCGTCGAGCTCCTTGAAGATCCCGGCCTTGAGGCTCTCGTCCTCGCTGACCGCCTCGACGACCAGACCGGCGCCCTCGGCCGTCTTGGTCCTGGTCGAGGTCTCGATCCGCGCCAGTGTGGCCTCCTTGGCCGCGGCGTCGATCTTCTCCTTCTTGACCTGGCGGTCGAGGTTCTTCTCGATCGTGGCGAGCGCCTTGTCGAGCACGTCTTTGCTGACATCGATCAGGGTGACGTCGAACCCGGCCTGGGCGAAGACGTGGGCGATGCCGTTGCCCATCGTTCCACCGCCGATGACTGCGACTTTCAGGTCCTTGCTCATCTCGTTCCCGCCTTCCTCGGGTGGGGCGCGCGCACGAGGTTTCGTTTCGGGTAATGATCAATGATCGAGGTTCAATGCTTAACGTGAAGATTCAATTTTCACATTCAATTCTCGATTTTCAATTTCGGTACGGAGCCGCGAGTCGACCAACGGGTCGAGGGCCTTCATCGCCGCGGACTCCGAGAGGTGGCGCGTGCGAGCGAGCCAGGCGATGAACGGGACGGCCAGGACGGCGGTCAGTAGGCCGCCCTCGGGTCCGAAGGCGCCGCCGGTCAGCGACACGGGGCCCGACAGGGCCGCATCGTAGAGCGGCACGTCGAACTCGATCCCGCTCACCGGCAGATCGAAGATGGCGGCCTGGCACCAGTTCCACCCCCAGTGCAGACCGGTGGCGAACCAGAGCGAGCGGGTCCGCAGGTAGGCCACGGCCAGCAGCACGCCGGCCAGCGCCAGGTTGAGCAGCGGCAGCGGGCCGATCGCCGGATTGCTCAGGTGCAGGGCGGCGAAGGCGACCGATGATACGGCCACGGCCACCAGCGGGCCGGCGCCCTCGACCAGCACCTGGAACGCGTAGCCACGGAACCAGAGCTCCTCGACGAAGGCGGCGACGGCCAGCAGCAGCGCCAGCCCAGTCACGCTTCCCAGCCAACCGAAGAACGTGCCCGGATCGGCCACGGGACTCAGCCAGCCCGCCAGCAGCTGGATGGCCGCCAGCAGAGCGATGAAGGCGCCGCCCAGAGCGGCGCCGCGCAGCCAGCTGCTCCACGCCTCGCGGCCGCCCGGCAACCCGACCGCGGCCAGCGGCCTGCCCTCGAACGTATTCATCATCATGGCCGAGGCGACGAGCATGGCGATGGCGGCCGCCAGGCTGTAGAGCGCCAGCTGCGTCACCAGGCCGCCGGGGGCCAGTGCGGCGGCGGGCACGTACAGGACGATAAACCCTATGAGCGAGAGGGCGAAGAAGATGAGTATTCGCCAGATCGCTCGCAGCTTGGTCGGCCCGTAGAGCAGGGGCTTCAACATCCAACGTCCAACGTTCAACGTCCAACGTCCAACTTCCTCCAACAAAAAACCCTCGACTAGAAGAGCTCGAGGGTTCGGTTGCGGATTCGCAGGCTGACGAGCAGCACCAGGGCGATCTTGACGACGTCGAGAGCCAGGAACGGCCCCACGCCCAGGGCCAGCGCCCGAGTCGGGCTATCGGTCATTACCGACAGCCAGGCGACACCCCCCGCGTGTATGACCATCACGCCGGCGACCAGCCCGGCCAGGAGACGCAGCGCGCCGCCGTCGCGACCGGCGATGGCGCCGACGGCGAACGCCGCCAGCGGGAACGCCAGCAGGTAACCGCCGGTGGGGCCGAGCAGGTAGAGCAGGCCGCCGCCGGCGGCGAAGATCGGTGCGCCAAGGGCGCCCGCGGCCAGATAGGCCGCCTGCGACGCGGCCCCGAGGCGCGGCCCGAGCGCGGCGCCGGCCAGCAGCACGAACATGACCTGCAGCGTGAACGGTACCGGCGTTCCCGGGATCGGTACGGCGAGCCGGGCGCCGAACGCGGTGGCGACCGCGAAGGCGGCGACGCCGATGATCCGGCGCGCCGTGCGGCTGGTGACGATTTCGTGGTGCGCCCAGTCGAGGGCGCGGCTCTGAGTCGTAACGCTCACGTTCCGGGCCGTTCCTGTTCGAGGTTCTCTCCCCGCGGCGGCCGGGTCCGGCCGCCGCACACACATCAGCCGCGCCGCCTCAGACGCGCTCGACGCTCAGCGCGACGGCGTTGCCGCCGCCCAGACAGAGCGTCGCCAGCCCGAGATTGGCGTTGCGGTCCTGCATGGCGCCCAACAGCGTGACCAGGATGCGGGCGCCGGACGCGCCGATCGGGTGACCCAGGGCGACGGCACCGCCGTGCACGTTCACCCGGTCCCAGTCCCAGCCGAGCGCGCGGCCATCGGCCAGCGCCTGAACGGCGAACGCCTCGTTCGCCTCGATCAGGTCGTAGTCACCGATCTTGGTGCCGTCCTTCTCCATCAGCTTCTGCACCGCGTCGATCGGGGCGAAGAACAGGTCCTTCGGATCGGTGGCGCCCACCGAGTAGTTGCGGATCCGGGCCATGATCTCGAGCCCGGTCTCCTCGGCGTACCGCTGCGAGGTGACCAGCAGCGCCGCCGCACCGTCGTTCAGCGCCGACGCGTTGCCGGCGGTCACGCTGTACTCCTTCACCTCCTCCGGCGCGCTGGCGCCGAACGCCGGCTTGAGCTTCGACAGCGACTCGATCGTCGTGTCGGCTCGCGGGTTCTCGTCCTTCTCGACCACGGTGACCTGGCCCTTGCGGCCCGGGACCTCGACCTTGACCAGCTCGGTGTCGAACTTGCCGCCCTCCATCGCCGCGATCGCCTTCATGTGGCTCCCGTAGGCGAACTCGTCCTGGTCGGCCCGGGAGATGTCCGCCTTCATCGCGGTGTACTCGGCATGACCGCCCATATGGCAACCGTAGAAGCCGCACCAGAGCCCGTCGTGGATCAGGCCGTCCACCATCCCCTGATTGCCGAACTTCACCCCGTCACGGTAGCCGAACAGGTAGTACGGCGCGTTAGACATCGATTCCTGGCCGCCCGCCACCACGACCTCCACGTCGCCGGCCTTGATCGCCTGCGCCGCCAGCATCACCGCCTTCAGCCCCGACCCGCACACCTTGTTGATCGTCACCGCCGGGACCGTCGCCGGGATCCCGGCTCCGATCGCCGCCTGCCGGGCCGGCGCCTGGCCCACGCCGCCCTGCAGCACGTTCCCGATGATCACGTCCTGAACCGCGCCCGGCTCGATCCCGGCCCGGCTCACCGCTTCCTTGATCACGATGGCACCCAGCTCGGGCGCCTTCAGCTTCGCCAGGCCGCCCAGGAACCGGCCGATGGGGGTCCGGACGCTGCTGACGATAACCGGAGTCGTTCTGGCTTCATCCGACATAGTGCGACACCTGTAGGTCTAGTCCGGCCGCTCGGCGACCAGAGTCGGTCGTTTCTCCTGAGGCGACAAATATCCCCAGGCGGTGTTGGGGTCATGTTCGAATATCAGCAAGGTCCGTTCCTCTAATACACGGCCCAGCACCGCCCGTTTCGTCTCCAGTGTGGTCAACGGTTCCACGTCGTATCCCATGATCCAGGGGAGCGGCAGATGGGCCACCGTGGGGATCAAATCGGCGACGTAGAGGGCCGTTTCGCCCTCCGACTCGATCCGGACCGACTGGTGGCCCGGCGTGTGCCCGGGTGCCGGCAAGAGCGTGATCCCCGGCACGATTTCCGCCTCCCCCGCCACGAACTCGAACAGGCCCGCCTCCCCCACCGGATCGAAGTTGTGGGGCAGGTAGCTGGCCTTCACCCGTTCGTTCCGCAGGTGGGCGAAGTCCCACTCCCGCTTCTGGACCAGGTGGCGGACGCCCGGGAAAGCCGGGACGATTTCGCCATCGGGCCGGCGGACCGTGTCGCCGCCGGCGTGGTCGAAGTGGAGGTGCGTGTTGACGACCAGGGTGACATCGTCGGGCGCGAACCCGGCGGCGCGGATCGAATCCTCCAGCGCGGTGGGGTCGCCCTCGTTCTCCACCCCGTAGATGTCCCTGAACTTCTCGTCCTCCTTGTTGCCGGCGCCGGTATCGATGAGGATCAGCTCGCCGTCCGTCTCGACCAGCAGCGTCCTCATCGCCAGGGGGATCCGGTTCCGCTCGTCCGCCGGGATCTTCTTTTCCCACAACGGCTTGGGCACGACGCCGAACATGGCGCCGCCATCCAGCCGCTGCATCCCCGCATCCAGGGCATACAACGTGAACTTTCCCAATGCCCGCCTGACTACATCTCCCACGCCAGCTGCTCCCCTCCTTCCTTCTCCCCTCGCTCCTTCTTCCCGCCTCTCCCGCTCCCCCCGCTCTTACTCTTTATCGTACTCCTACTCGTACTCGTACTCTTACTCGAACCTCCGCCCTCACCCCGCCCCCTCGTTTTCTTGCTTGCCTTCTTCTTGCTTCCCTTCTTCTTACTCTTCTTACTCCCCTTATTCTTCCGCTTCGCCTTCTTCTCCCCCGGCGGCCACTCGCCTTTGAGGAACAACTGCAGCCGCCCCCAGTCGATGACGCCGACCTCCTCGAGCCGGCCGAGAAACCGGCCGAAGATCTCCGCCGTGGCCCGGGCGTCCGGTCCCGCCCGGTGCCAGCGCTCGGGCTCGATGGCGTAGTAGTCGGCCAGCGCCCCCAGGCTGCGGCGCGGCAGCTCCGGATGGAGCTTCCGCGCCAGCCGCAGCGTGCAGAGCACGTCGCCGTGCAGCCGTCCGCCCTTGCAGCGCTCGTACTCAGCCTGCAGCAGCCGCCAGTCGAAGCTGACGTTGTGGGCGACGAAGACCGCGCCCTCCAGCGCGCCGCGCAGCTCATCGGCCAGCTGGGCGAAGGTGGGCGCGTCGGCCACCATCGCGTCGGTGATGTCGGTCAGCCGGGTCACCGAAGGCGGGATCGGCCGCCGCGGGTTGATCAGTGACTCCCAGCAGTCGACGATCGTGCCGCCCACCATGCGGACCGCGGCCACCTCGGTGAGCCGGTCGCCCCGGGCCGGTGTGCCGCCGGTCGACTCGACGTCGACCACGACGAAGTCGGTCTCCCGCAGCGGCAGCGCCGCCAGCTCGTCGCTCAGCCGCCAGCGGCCGCGGTTCGACCGGAAGCGCGGGTCATCGTTCAGTACCTCGCGGACCAGCGATGCGGCCAGCCCCGTCGGCCCGTACCGCATCCCGAACATCTCCTCCGCCAGCGCCGGGCTGCCGGCCGGACCGCTCTCGAGGAGCGAGACCGCCCGGTCCCGAAGCAGGGGCAGATCATCCCACCTTACGCCTAACCCGCCGTTCATCCAGATTTTGCCCCTGAGATATGGATCGCCCGCGGAGGCGGCCTGCGGCCGCTGCGAGCGCTCGCGTTCCGGACCCATCAGGCTGGGGCTGTCAGGAACACTGCCGACACCGGGGGCCACGACGACTGGACAGCCGCGCGATTCGACCCCGCAGGAAGTGACAATATCAGAAGATAGGCGGCGCTCCGGGGTGGCGCAAACCGCCCCACCGCGGCGCGAAACTTCAACCCGGACGGCGGACCGAGCGATGCTTCACCGGCGCCCGGCGCCATGGGGACCGCCGGAAACCCCTAGCCCGAAGCGGTCCAGCAGAGTAGCTTGCATTACATAGCGCCGCCCCAGGAGCCCGCCACATCGGACCCAGGGGAGTCGCGTGCCCGAGGTCCTGCAAACTCGATCGAGGTGAGCATGCATCGAATCGCGATTCTGTCGTTGGCGTTGGCGCTGTCCCTGATGGCCGGTTGCGCAGGAGACCGGTCGGAAGCGGAGGGCGACGCCCGTGGAGAGCCGGCATCCACTCAAGAGCTGCAGCCTGCGAACGTACCCGAGGGCTTGAGGGAGCTGATTCCCCTGGCGGAGAAATGGGGGATCGGCGACGACGTCGACCGGGCCGCGCTCATCGAACGATCGTCGACCGAGGAGCGGCAGGCCCTCACGAGGTCGATCGCGCCGCATCAGGACGAGATCACCGCTTGGCTCGACTCGTTCGGGACGAGCCCGCTGAGCGACGAGGCCGCCGCCTTCATGTATATGCAGTTGGCGGTCGAGGAGATGCGATACTACTGAAACACCGTGTGTCCCACCGCCCACCGCCAGTTGTCCCACGTGGAGCCCGGCGGCTTGCTGNNNNATCTTAAGGAAGGGACGCTTGCCGAACGGCCTATCCCTAACTAGGTTAGGGCAACACCCCTTCTCAGGTTAGGGAAGGACCGGCGACGGCCGTGATCCGACGCGGCGGCGCGCACGCCGCCGCCCTCGTCAGCGAATCGTGGGAGCTATGAAGCGCAAACGCATCTTCCGCTGGCCGTTCCGCGACAGAGCGCGGATCGCCGATGACGTGAAAGCGGAGGTCGAGCATCACCTGGAGCTTTCGGCGCGGAAGCTGGAGCGCCGGGGGATGGACGGCGAAGCGGCGCGGCGTGAGGCGCGGCGCCGTTTCGGCGACGTGGACCGAGCGAAGAGGGAGCTGGAAACGATGGATCAACGGAACGAACGGCGCCGGGAGCGGCGGGCGTGGCTGAAGAGCCTTTACGGGGATCTGCGTTACGGGGTCCGGCGGCTGGTCCGCGAGCGGGGATTCGCCACCACCGCCCTGCTGACGCTGGCGCTGGGGATCGGGGCCAGCACGGCGATCTTCAGCGTGGTCCGGACCGTCCTGCTGGAGCCGCTCCCCTACGCGACGCCAGATCGGCTGGTGATGATCTGGGAGCAGCGGCCGGAAGAAGGCGGCACCACGTGGCTGTCGGCGCGGGAGGTGATGAGCTACGCGCAGCAGGCCGAGAGCTTCGAGCAGATCGCCGGCATCGATCTCCGCAACGCCAACCTGACCGGGGGTCTGGAGCCCGAGCGGGTGCGGGCCGCCGCCGTGACGGCCAGCGCGTTTGAAGCCCTTGGAGTCCAGGCACTGTTGGGACGGACCTTGATTCCGGCGAACGATGAACCGGGAGCCAGCGACGCCGTGGTGATCGGCCACGGCCTGTGGCAGCGGGCGTTTGGTGGTGCGGCGGACGTGGTGGGGCAGACCCTGAGGGTGAACGGTCGGCCCCGGACGGTGGTCGGGGTGATGCCGGCGTCCTTCCGGCTGCCGCTGGACTACCGAGAGGAGCGGCCCACCGAGCTGTGGCTGCCGCTGGCGCTCGATCCAGCGGACCCGGGCCAGTGGGGGGACCGCTACCTGAACGGGCTGGGCCGGTTGCGCGAGGGCGTCTCCCCGGCGCGGGCCAGGGCCGAGCTGGCCCGGATCGCCGAGGGGTGGATCCGGGAGGGCTTCGTCGCCGATCAGGGAGACGGGCGTCTGTTCCGCAACGCGGTTCCGCTGCGCGAGTTCGTCACCGGCGGCGTGCGACGCCCGCTACTCATCGTGTTCGGCGCTGTAGGGTTCGTGCTGCTGATCGTCTGCGCCAACGTGGCCAACCTGCTGCTGGCCCGGGCCGACGGCCGACGCCGCGAGGTGGCGATCCGCGGGGCGATGGGGGCGGCCAGGCGCCGGTTGATGGGCCAACTGCTGACCGAGAACCTGGTGCTGTCGACCCTGGGCAGCGGACTCGGGGTTGGTGTGGCCTACGCCGGCACCCGGGCGCTGGCCGCGCTGCATCCCCCGGGGCTGCCGAGGGTGGAGAGCGTCGGGATCGATCCCGCGGTGCTCGTTTTCAGCGCCGGCCTCGCCCTGCTGACGGGCCTCGTCTTCGGCCTGGTGCCGGCACTGCAATTGTCGCGGACCGATCTGGTCGGGGCGCTGAGAGAGGGTGGCGACCGCGGGACGGCGGGACGGGAAGGCCGCCGCTTCCGCCGCGGGCTGGTGGTGGCCGAGATGGCGTTCTCGGTGATCCTGCTGGTGGGCGCCGGGCTGCTGCTGCGGAGCTTCGTGGAGCTGCGCCGCATCGACCTGGGCTTCGAGCCGGACCGGGTGCTGACGCTGCGGCTCAGCCCCAGCCTGGCGGACTATCCGGAGGATGCCCAGGTGGTGGCGTTCTACCGCCAGGCCGTCGACGGGATCGAGGCGCTGCCCGGCGTGGTTTCCGCCGCGGCGGTACGCGTGCTGCCGCTCTCCAGCACGATCGGCAACTGGAGCATCACGATCGAGGGGCGGCCCCACGTGCGGGAGGAGAACCCGAACGGCGACTGGCAGGTCGTGACATCGGGCTACTTCGAGACGATGGGGCTGGAGCTGGTGAGCGGCCGTTTCCTCACCGACGCCGACCGGGAGGACGGGCCGATGTCGGTGGTGATCAACGCGCCGATGGCCGCGCGCTACTGGCCGGGCGAGGAGGCGCTGGGCAAGCGGTTCCACCTTTCGACGGATGACCGGCCGTGGATGACGGTAGTGGGCGTGGTGCGGCCGGTGCGGCACAACGCGGTGGTCGAGGAGCCGCGCACCGAGATGTACCTGCCCCACGCCCAGATGCCCGCCGAGGTGGGGTTCGCGCCCTACGGGATGACTCTGTTGGTGAAAACCGAGGGAGATCCGATGGCCATGGTTGGGCCGGTCCGCGAGGTAATACGCGGGCTGGACCCGAACCTGCCGGTCTCCGACATCCGCAGCATGGACGACGTCGTAGCGAACGCGCTCGCACAGCCCCGGTTCACCGCGCTGCTTCTCGGCCTTTTCGCCGCGCTGGCGCTGCTGTTGGCGGCGATCGGGATCTATGGGACCATCTCGCTCCACGTGTCGCGGCGCGCCCACGAGATCGGCATTCGCATGGCGTTGGGCGCGCAGCGTGGCCAGGTTCTGGGCATGATCCTGGGCCAGGGGATGGTGCTGGCGGTGGCGGGCGTGGCGTTCGGGCTGCTGGGCGCCTTCTTCTTGACGCGCACGCTCGGAGCGCTCGTCTACGAGGTCGACACCCTCGACCCGGTGACGTTCGCGGCCGTACCGGTCATGCTGATCATGGTGGCGCTGCTGGCCTGCCTGAATCCGGCACGGCGGGCGGCTCGACTCGAGCCGGCGGCCACGTTGCGGCGCGAGTAACAGGCGAGCCAAGCCGCGAATTCCCACGAAGCGCGACGGATCGTATCTTTTATTGATATGATTCGCTGCATCCTGTTCGATTTCGACGGCACGCTGGTCGATACCTGGAACCTGTATATCGAGGCGTACGTGCGGACGTTGGAGCCGTACGTGGGCGGACGCCTGAGCCTGGAGGAGCTGAAGGCGCTGGGCCCCACGTCGGAGCGGCGGCTGCTGGAGCGGGTGCCGGAAGTGGCAGACGTCGAGCGGGCCTATCGTGAGTTCCTGGACCACTACCGTTCGCTGCACCCCAGCCGTTTCGAGGGCGTTTATCCCGGGATCGGAGAGATGTTGGCGGCGCTCACCGAGATGCGGCTGGCCGTGGGGATCGTAACGGGCAAGACCGGGGCCGCCCTGGAGATCACACTGGAGCAGGCGGACCTGGGCGAGTTCGACGTGGTGATCACGGACGATGATGTGGCCGAGGCGAAGCCGGCGCCGGAGGGGCTGGAGCTGGCGCTGGACCGTCTCGGGCTCGCCGCCGACCAGGCCGTCTACGTGGGCGATTCGATCGCCGACGCCGAGGCGGCGCGCTCGGCCGGCATCAACTACGCGGCGGCGCTGTGGCCCAAGCATCGGAGCGAAGTCGACGGGTTCCTGGAACGAGCCCGCGAGCCCGGCACCTGGGCGGAGCTCGAGCGTCCGGCCAGCCTGATCGGGAAACTGCGAACCACGGCGGGCTGAGCCGCGATCCGGCGATCTTGTTGTACAATTCGTGATGCCGTCGTAGGATCTGTACTGATACCTGTTCAGCTGAGGTCGAACACGCCCCGGCGGCCCGGAGTGGCCGACAGGAGCCGCGGATAGTACCAAGCTCACCGCTGGAGGGACGATGAAGGTCGCCGCCGTCGGAGCCCGGCTGTTCTTGGGACTGATATTCGTGATGTTCGGATTGAGCGAATGGGTGGAGGCCATCCATCTGGGCGAGCCGTATCCGTTCGTCGGGACCATGGCGGAGTACGGCCTGCTGCAGTTGGTAAAGGCGCTGCAGGTGATCGGCGGCGTCATGCTGCTGACGAACTTCTACGTCCCCCTAGCCCTCGTGATCCTGGCACCCATCGCGACCAACATCTTCTTCTATGCGATCTTCGTGGACCGCAGCTTCCTGATCCCCGACATCATCATCTTCGCCCTGGCCGCCTACCTGGTCTGGGCGTACTGGGACTATTTCAGGCACATCGTAACGCGAAAAGCCGAGCCACGCGCTTAACAGGACGGAACCGCCGGTCTACGTCATCCGTTGTACCGACGGACTCCCCACATGACTCCGGAGGAAGATCCATGCATCGTTTCGTGCATTCCCGCGTTGTTTCCAGGTCGCTCTCCCGAGCGGCTACGCCGGCCCTCGGCGTGGCCCTCGCCTTCGGCCTCGCCGGGGCCGGGGCAGGCACCTTGGCGGCCCAAGAGGCCGAATCCGGCGGTTTCGAACCGGATCGGGCGCTCCTCTCCGACACCACGCGCTGGCGGCCATTCGACGTCAGCGAGACGCAGCCGCTGGCGGAAGCGCTAGCCGAGGGCCAGATCCACGACGACACACCGCTGCTCGTCTTCGAGGGTCCGGCCGGGCCGGTGGCGCTGCTGGTGGAGCAGATGGCGTATCACCACGTGGCGCAGGGTGAGATGGCCGGCGAACCGTGGATGGTCTCTTTTTGACCCGTCTGCAATACAGGGGTCAGGATGACCCCGGTGATCGACGGCCAGACCCACCACTTCCTGTATCGCGGGCTCTACGACGGCGTGTCGTTCCTGATGGACCGGGAGACCGGCTCGTATTGGAACCACATCACGGGACGGGCGATGCACGGCCCGCTGGAGGGTGCGAAGCTGCCGGTGGCGAACCTGCTTCACATGAGCGTCGAACAGGCGCGGGCCGCGTACCCCGATCTGCGCGTCGCCATCTCGGATCGCCCGATCCGGGGCGAGCAGAGCCCGTTCTGGCCGGTGGCGAAGCAGGTTCCCGTGCTGCCCGACCGGTTCCTGTCGACCATGGCGGGCGAGGACACGCGGCGCCCGACGATGGACGTGGGGCTGGGTGTCTGGAGCGATGGAGCGGCGCGCTTCTATCCGCTGGAACACGTCGCCGAGTCGAACGACATGGCCTTCGACAAGCTGGACGGCCGGGGATTGCTGGTCTATTTCGATCCGGCTGGCCACGCGCTGGCGGCGATCTACACCGAAGCGCGCGATGCGAGCTGGGATGGCAAGACGCTGGGGCTTAGCGACGGGACATCGATCCGCCAAGGAGTGCTCTACGGACCCGACGGCGAGCGGCGGCCGATGGATCGGCCGTTGCAGCTGTTCACGCGCTGGTACGGGTTCGCGCTGACATTCCCCGAGACCGAGGTGTACGAGCCCTGAGCCCAGCAGCAGGCGATGCCTGCGGCCGGGCTCGAGGGTTGGGCCGCCGGGCGGCGATTACCGCGGCTGCGGCGTCACTCGCAGGTATGGCTTGACCGTCTCGTATCCGGGGAACTTGTCCTTCGCCTCCTCATCCGAGATGCCAGTGCCGATGATCACCTTGTCGCCATCCTTCCAGTTGGCGGGTGTGGCGACACCATGACCGGCGGTGAGCTGCAGCGAGTCGATGACGCGGAGCAGCTCGTCGAAGTGGCGGCCGGTGCTGGCCGGATAGGTCAAGGTGAGCTTGACCGTGTTGTCCGGGCCGACGACGAAGACCGAGCGGACGGTCTGCGTGTCGTCGGCGTTCGGGTGGATCATGTCGTAGAGGTCGGAGACCTTTCGATCGTGGTCGGCGATGAGCGGGAAGTTGAGGGCGTTGCCGGTCACGTCGGCGATGTCTTTCGCCCACCCCTCGTGTGAATCGAGCGGGTCCACGCTGAGCCCGATCACCTTCGTGTTCCGCTTCTCGAACTCGCCCTTGAGCCCCGCCACGGTGCCCAGCTCGGTGGTGCAGACCGGCGTGAAGTCGGCGGGGTGGGAGAAGAGGACCGCCCAGCTGTCGTCCTTCCAATCGTAGAAGTCGATTTCGCCCTCGGTGGTCACGGCCTTGAAGTTCGGCGCCTTGTCGCCCAATCGGATCGCCATGGTTCCCTCCTTCTGATGGTTGGGGCTAGCGTGGTAATACCTGATGAAGCTGGAGATATCTATGTCTGAAAGTCTGCCCGGTAAAGGGCGAACAGCGCGACCCGTGTCCAGGTTCCCCTCCCCCGGGCCTCGGGGTCCCCCGTCCCGAGTCAGCGACTGGCGACCCCGACTCGAAGCGAACCCGCGGTTGCGGTGCGGGCCTGCGTAGCCGCAGGTTTGTGGCTGACCACCAAACTTGTAAGGAGCCGAAAGAATGCTGGTGCGGGCCCTGGCTGTGTGGCTGCTGCTGTTCGTGATCGCCGTCGCCAGCGGCGCGGCGCGGGGTACTCTGCTGCAGCCGCGTCTGGGCGAAGCGAAGGCCCACGTCGTCGGCACCCTGGCGGTGGTGGCGATCTTCGCCTTTGTGATCTGGCTGCTGGTCCCGTGGGTCGCGCCAACGCTTCAACCGGCCCGGCTGTGGCAGGTCGGGCTCCTGTGGCTGGGCCTCACGATCGTCTTCGAGACGGCCCTGGCCCGCTGGGTGCTCGACGAACCGTGGCACAAGGTGGTCGACGCCTACAACGTGGTGCAGGGCAGGATTTGGATTCTCGTTCTGCTCACCGTGCTCATCTGGCCCAGCGTAGCCGGCGCGTTGAGGCGCTGAGCCGGACGGCGCGGGTCCCTGTCCGAGCCGGCTCGAGCCGGCGAGGCAAGCACGACGATCACGGTAGCGCTGGCGGAAACATGCCCGATATCGGCTTCACACATGTAGCGCTTCCGGTGACCAGCCTGCAGGCCAGCATCGATTTCTACGGCAAGTACGCAGGGCTGCAGGTGGTCCACCGCCGCGAGCAGGACGACGACCCGGAGCGGGGCATCGCGTGGCTGAGCGACCGAACCCGGCCGTTCGTTCTGGTGCTGGTGGAGACCGACGAGGTCGACGCGCCCCTGGGGCCTTTCGCCCACCTCGGTGTCGCCTGTCCCAGTCGGGAAAGCGTCGACCAGCTGTGCGAGGCGGCCCGCGCGGAAGGCAGACTGCGAAGAGAGCCGTGGGACAGCGAGAGCCCGGCCGGCTACCTGGCGATGCTCTCCGATCCCGACGGCCACACCCTGGAGCTCTCCCACGGCCAGGAAACTGGCCTGGCCGTGGAGAGCCACTCGCACCCCGAACCGGGCGCTGACGAATGAACCCCGAATGGATCATACAGATCATGCGGCGCGACCTGCGGAGCCTGGGAAAGCAGGTCGAGGCCTATCCCGATGAAGGGGATCTGTGGAAGCGCTATCCCGGGATCACCAACTCGACGGGCACGCTGGCGATACATATCGCGGGCAACCTCCAGCATTTCGTCGGGGCGCAGCTGGGAAAGAGCGGCTACCTACGCGATCGCGAGCGCGAGTTCACGGCCACGGACGTCCCCCGTGACCAGATCCTGGCCGAGCTGCGAGCGGCGGACGCCACCCTCGAGGCCGCCGGCGCCAAGCTGGACGCCGAGGCGCTGGCAGCCGATTACCCGCTGGAGCTGGGAGGCGCACGGCCGAGTGTCGGCGCCTTGCTGGTCCACCTGGCCGCCCACCTGGGGTTCCACCTGGGTCAGGTGGATTACCATCGGCGGTTCACCACGGGTGAGGGGGCGTTGCCGGGCATGGTGTCGCCGGGGGAGCTGGGAGGGAGGTAGGTTGGTGGGTTGGTGGGTTGGTGGGTCACCTGGAAATTGTAAGTTGAATGTGATCATTGTGCCGTTCAGCTTGGAAGTCGAACGTTGAACATCTAACATTCAGCAGCCGATCGCTCAGCCTCCTATCCAATTGTCAATCTTCCGTTTACGTGTCAGGTCAGGGCCCGTGAGCGTCTCCAGGGAACCTGGGAGCTGGCCGCGTGTCTAAAGGCGGCCGGGAGATCGGTACCCGAGCCCATTCTGAAAGTTATAGCAGGACAAAAAGACGGCGTCGCCCGCCCTGGCGCCCGAACGATATGAGGAGACAACCGGTGAATTGGGAAGCGATTGGAGCGGTCGGCGAGGCGGCCGGCGCGGTGGGGGTGATCGTATCGCTGGTCTACCTGGCGGTGCAGGTGCGTCAGAACACCCGGTCGGTGCGCGGCGAGATGTACGAATCGATCGTGACAGCGATCGTCGACCTGGTGGAGCCGCTGACGCAGGACCAGGAGCTGGCGCGGATCTTCGAGACGGCGGTGGAGGACTGGGACGCGGTCTCGTTCGAGGACCGCTCGCGGCTGGTCTACCTGCTGTTCTCGGTCTTCAAGCTGTTCGAGAACCTGCATTACCAGTTCCGGCAAGGCACGCTCGACCCCAGCCTGTGGGCGGGCTGGCACAACCTGATCCTGTCGTACTACGCCATGCCGGGCGTGAGGACCTGGTGGCAGATGCGGCGCCTGGCGTTCTCGGCGGAGTTCCGCGACTACCTGGAGTCGGTGAGCATCGACCGGCCGCTGCCGCGCCCCTCGGAGATCGCCCGGGGCATGCTGAGCCCGCTGGGGGCGCTGGCCAGCTAGCGTCTGACGGCGAGCGCCGCCGCCAGCCGGATGTAGTCCTGGACGGAGAGGGCGTCCGGCCGAACGGCGGGATCGATGTCGAGGGGCTCGAGGACGGCGGCGGCGTGCTCGGAAGACAGACCGTACTCGGGCGCCTGGCGAAGGACCTTCTGGAGTTGCTTGCGCCGGCGGCTGAAGGCGGCGCGCGTCAGGATGCGGAGAGCCGTCTCCTCCTCGGGCGCCAGCGGGCGCGGGTCCCGGGGTGTGATTCGCACGACGGCAGAGTCCACGTCGGGGCGCGGACGGAAGGCATCGCGCGAGATGCGGAACAGCTTCTCCACCGCCGCCACCGACTGGACGCCCACGGTCAGAGCTCCGTACGCCTTGTGGCCCGGCTCCGCCGCCAGGCGGTCCGCCACCTCCTTCTGGACCGTGAGCACCATCCGCTCGGGTCGCGTCCTCGCGTCGAGAACGTGAAAGATGAGCGGCGTGGTGATGCCGTAGGGGATGTTGCCGATCACCTTGTACGGCGCGCCACCGGTCAGCTCGTCGATCGAGGTCTCGAGCACATCGGCGTGAACGACCGTGACGTCGTCCCGCGCCCCGTACTCGTCAACCAGCCGTGCCGCCAGGTCATCGTCGAGCTCGATCAGGACCAGGCGCGACACGGCCCCCGCGAGGTGGCCGGTCAGGGCTCCGGAGCCGGGGCCGATCTCGAGGACGAGGTCCGCCGGCTCCGGCGCCAGCGCCTCGACGATCTTGCGCTGCAGGTTGGGATCGACGAGGAAGTTCTGGCTCAACGACTTTTTCGCCCGCTGCCACCCGAGCTCCCTCCCCATTCCCTACCTCCCCGAATCCCCGAATCCCGGAATCCCCGAATCGGCTTCTGAATTCGCTGATCCCCAATTCGAAATTCCCACCACAAACATCAAACTCGAAGAACGAGCGCCGTCTGATCGTCCGGCGCCACGTCGCCGCTGCGGCCACGCACCTCGAAGATCTTGTCGACGATCCGCTCCGCCGGCAGATCACGGTTCGCAGAGATCGCGTCGACGACCAGGCGCTCGGTGGTGCGCAACGATGGGTTGGTGAGGCCGTCGGTGAACAGGCAGAGGAGATCGCCGGGTTCCCAGGGCACCGACGCCTCGCCGTACGAGCCCAGCTCGGCGATGCCGAGAGGGGGGCTGGTCGCGCCGAGGCGCTCGGGCGGCCCGTCGGCGTGCACGCGGAACGCGTGTGCGTGACCGGCGTTCGCGTACGTCAGTGCCCCCCGAACCGTATCGACCACCCCGTAAAACACCGTCATGAACATCTCGGTGCTCTCGAGCTTCTGGATCAGCGACTGATGGATGGCGCGCAGCAGGTCGCCCGGTGACGCCGTCTCCCGGGCGTAGATGCCGGTCACGCTCATGGTGAGCGCCATGATCAGCGAGGCGCCGAAGCCGTGCGAGGTGACATCGCCCAGCATGGCCCCGAGGCCGCCGTTCGCCAGGTTGAACAGCTGGTAAAAGTCACCGCCCACCGGCCGGGCCGGTACGCTGCGGGTGGCGACGTCGGCGCGCTCGCGGAACTCGCTCAGATCGGGCAGCAGCTTGGTCTGGAGGTCGTGGGCCAGCTCGAGCTCGCCGATCAGCCGTTCTCGGGCGATCACCTCCTCGAACAGGCGGAGGTTCTCCACCGCGCTGCCGATCTGTCGCGCCAGCGTCATCAGCAGGCGCGTCTCCCCGACGCCGGAGACCACGGCGCCTGAGCCGCGACCGATCAGGTTCAGTACGCCGACGGTTCGTTCCGAGCCGCCGGGGCTGATCGTGATGATCGGCACGGCCACCCAGGGCAACGGCTTGGCGATGAACCGCTCGGCCAGCTCGGGCGGCAGGTCGCGGGCCTCGTCGAGGCGGACGGTGCGGTTCTCGCGAAACGCGAGGGCGGAGACCGAGGCGGGCGATGAGACCGAGACCCGGTCGACGGTCATGACCGACGGCCCCTCGGAGGCGGCCAGCACGAGCTCCTCGGTATCCGGCTCGTAGATCCAGAGCGACGCTCGATCGGCGCCGGTGACGTGGATCACGCCCTTGAGGATCTGGCTGGCGGCGTCCTCGAGGCGCGTGAACGCGCCGAGCGTCTCGGTGATGCCGTGGAGCAGCTCGATCTCCTCCTGACGCTCGGCCAGTTCGCGGCGGCTCTCGGCGAGGCGCGACTCGTAAGCGAGGGCGCCGTCCAACAGGTCGCGGGCGAACTCGGCCCAGCGCTGTTCCTCGGCGTGGCCGTCGCCGCGGACCTGGACCGCATAGCGGATCCCCGGCGTGCGAAGCCAGTGGAGGGTACCGTCGGGCCGAGCGAGCTCCGGCTCCTGCGGGGCCACATGCTGGAGCGTGCCGTCGACGCTCTCGGCCCACAGATGCAGATCGGCGTCGGCGCTGACCCGGATCCGCTCGACCAGCCCGACCAGCGCCTCGGCGTCCCGGCTGGCCGGCCGCACCGATTCGCCGACGGTGGCTTCTTCCCACTCGCTGCGCAGGGTGACCGTGACCGAGTTGCCACGCTCGTTGAAGGCGAGGTCGTCGGCCAGCTGGCGGAGCAGGAAGAGACCGCGACCGCGACTCAGTTCGAGGGCATCGTCGTGCCGCGGATCGGGCAGCCGGCTGTGATCGAACCCCGGTCCCTCGTCGGTGACCTGCACCTTGATGCGCCACGCGTCCACGCTCGCCCGCAGCCTGACCTTCTTGTCCCGGTCAGCGTCGTTCCCGTACTGGATCGCGTTGGAGAGCACCTCGCTGAGCGCCACCCGCAGGTTGACCAGCGTGCGCGGGCCGTAGCTGCGGTAATCGCGGGCGCAGCCAGCCAGAAGGCTTACCACGTGCTCGATGATCGACAGGTCGCTGGGCAGCTCGAGGTTGATCTCGTTGGACATGTAGCGGTCGAGCTCGCCCGGCTTCGCACCGGGCGGCCGCGACATACCGGCCAGCTTCCGCTCGAGATCGTCCTCAGTGACCGGCAGGGTCAGACAGTCGTGACAGCCGTGCTTGAGGGCGAAGGCAGCGTCACGGATGTTGGACTCGGTGGGATCGGCCAAGGCCCATAAGATCGACCGTGGGAACAGCTGAGCGAGCGATGCCCACTGCTCCGCGGTGGGACGCAGGCTGATGTCGGTGAGAACCAGATCCGGGCGTGCGTCGGCGTGGGCCTCCAGATGGTTCAGGGTCGAAAGGACATGCCCGCTGAAGCCCACTCCCGAGAGCGCGCCGCTCAACTCATCGCCTAGCTCCGGACGCTGGGTGATGATGAGCGCGGTCCCGACTCCACCGTCGCACCCATGCATGATGGAATCAGAAATCCGTCAGAGCCTCGTCCCGCGAATCGGCGATCAGGAACAGCGTATCCAGCTTGGTGAGCTCGAAGAGGGTGCGGAGATCCTCGTTCAGGTTCGACAGGCGCATCTCGCCGCCCTTCTCACGGATCTTCTTCGACAGGCTGACCAGCACGCCCAGGCCGGACGAGTCGATGTAGGCGGTATCCTTGAAGTCGATCAGGAACTTGCGGTGACCATCTTCCAACAGCTTGAGCACATCGTCCTTGAGTTCCTGGCGATTGCCAACGATCAGCTGACCGGTCACCTCGACGACGGTCACGTCACCCTGGGTTGTCACTTCGAAGTTCATCTAACCCCCCTGGGGAAGCGGTGTGCGGTGTGCGGTACGGCGGTGTGCGGTGCACGTCCACGGTGACCGGTGCACACGGCAACGGCATCGCATAACGACCACCGACCCACTGACCCACTGACCGACTGACTACTCCTCAAGAGTAGGGGCGCCCGTGAGCAAATCAAGAGCCGGCCTGAACCGCTGTCACATAGGCCACCCATTCGATGCTCGCCGGGTCGGCGCCACGGGACAGATCGTTGTACGGGAGCGCCAGCCCGTGAAGGATCGGCCCGATCGCGGTGGCTCCCGCCAGGCGCTCGACCAGCTTGTACGCGATGTTCCCGGCGCCCAGGTCCGGAAAGATGAGCACGTTGGCCTGACCGGCGACGGGGCTGCTGGGCGCCTTGCGCTGGCCGACCTGGCGGATGAGCGCGGCGTCGGCCTGCAGCTCGCCGTCGGCGGCCAGGTCGGGCCGCTTGTCTTTCAGCAGCTCGAAAGCTTTCCGCATCTTCTCGGCCGCCGGGCTCCGGGCGCTGCCGTGGGTCGAGAAGGAGAGGAAGGCGACGTGAGGCACGTCGCCGACCACGACGCTACGCATCTCGGCCGCCTGCAAAGCGATCTCGACCAACTGTTCGGGGCTGGGGTTCGGTATGACGCCGGAATCGGCGAAGGTCAGCACTTCGGGCTCGTCGGTGCCACGGAACGAGGGCACCACCATGTAGAAGGCGCCGGTCACGTAGCTGTGGCCGGGCGATGTCCCGACGCAGCGATAGGCGGCGCGGACCACGTCGCCCGTGGCGTGGTCCGCGCCGGCCACGACGCCGTCGGCGTCGCCCGCCCGCACCATCAGCCCGGCAAAGTAGAGCGGATCCGCGACGCGCTCGCGTGCCGTCCGGTCGTCCAGCGCTTCCTGGGGTCTGATCTGTCGATAGAAGTCGGCGTAACGAGGGAGCTCCGGATCGTCGACAGGACAGCGAATCGGCCCCTTCCAGCCAGGCGGCGGCCCGACGGTACAGTCGGGAGTCAGGAGGATGGGCTCGATGTGTCCGTGGTCCTGGAGGCGAACGGCGGCGTCCTGCACGCGCTCATCGTGGCCCTCCGCCAGAATGATGCGGCGGCCGGCGCTCTCGGCGCGCTGCGCGAGCTGCTGCAGGAAGCCCACGGCGGCTCAGCCGGCGAGCTTGGCCTGGAGGCGGTCGAGCACGGGCTTGGAGACGAACTGTGAGACGTCGCCGCCCAGCGACGCGATCTCGCGGACGAGCGATGCGCTGAGAAACGTGTACTCGACCCCGGGCGTCATGAAGACCATCTCGAGCTCGGGATCGAGCTCGCGGTTCATCAGGGCCATCTGGAACTCGTACTCGAAATCGCTCACGGCGCGCAGCCCCCGAACCACCAGGTGAACGTCCACCCGGTCGCAGAACTTGACCAACAGGCCACTGAAGTCGGTTACCTCGATTCGCGGCTCGTCGGCGAAGCACTCCTGAAGCATCTCCAGCCGTTCCTGGACGCTGAACAGGCGCGCCTTCTCCTGCGTCGGATAGTGGGCGACCGCAACCATCAGCCGGTCCACGAACTTCAGGCTGCGCCGCGCGATGTCCTCGTGGCCCAGCGTGAGCGGATCGAAGCTCCCGGGGTAGATGGCGGTTCTCTGTTCCGGCATTCGGGCCCCCATTGTTGGTGGGTTGGTGGGTTGGTGGGTTGGTGGGTCGGTGGCTCGCTAACGAACCTACCAACGCACCAACCTACCAACCTACCGACCCAATTCGCCTACTCCGTGATGAACGTGACCACCGTATCCCCATACCTCCGCTGCTCCGCGCCGTCCGGCAGATCGAACGTCTCGTCGACACGATGCTCGACCGAGAGTATGCGAGCGAACGGAAGATCCATGTACCGCGCGACCAGGCGCTCCGCCAGTCCCCGACCGTAGGGCGGGTCGGCCAGGGCGATGTCGAAGGCCCCTGCCGCAAGGCCGTCGATGTAGCGGAAGACATCGGACTCGACCACGGTCACCCGATCGCCTGCGTCCAGAGCCGCGACGTTCTCGCGCAGGCAGCGAAGCACGCGACGGTCGCGCTCGACCAGGGTCGCGTGGGCCGCGCCCCGGGACACCGCCTCCAGGCCCAGCGCGCCGGTCCCGGCGAACAGGTCGAGGACCCGGGCCCCCTCCAGCTCACCGCCCAGCACGTTCAGCCACCCCTCCCGGACCCGGTCCGACGTGGGGCGCATGTCGATGCCCCGCGGCACGGATATGCGCCGCCGCCCCCAGATGCCCGCTACGATTCGGACGCCGCCCACGCCCTTCGGAACCTCCTCGCCAGGTGCCGCCGGTTGACGGTTAAGAAGCTAAGCTCGCGGCCGTTCCCGGCAAACTCCGGCTTTCCGGCCTGTCGAGGCGTGGCAGATCGGGGTCACCTCCCGGATTCATTCCGGGCCAGGTGCGAGGCCAAGCGCCGTGTCCTCCGTTTGGGACCTCGTAAGCGCCGGCAACCCCGGCGTGGCCGTGGAGTTGGTGGTGTCGGCAAGCGGGTCGTGCCGGTGTGAAGTTTTGTGGCCCTAGGTGACGCCGCAGGCTCAGCTCTCCTCGGCGCGGGGAACCAGCAGACAGGACCGACCCGCGTGCCGCAGGACGTGCTGCGATATGCTGCCCAGCAGCATCCGATGCAGGAACCCGTGGCCATGGGTGCCCAGGACGAGCAGGTCGGCATCGAATGTCTCCGCCGCCTCGACGATCTCGGGACCGGGGGTCCCGCGGCGGGCCTGGGTGTCGATCTCGATCTCTGCCGACGAGGCGGCCTTGTCGACCAGCTCGTCGAACCGCGTCCTGGCCGATTCCTCCAATCCGCGGCGCACGTGGATCGACGCGTCCTCCGCCCGGGCCTCTCGCGCCTGATCCTGCGCCTGCTGTTCGTTGAGCCGGTCGAAGGCGTCCAGCCACTGGGGTGACAGGCCGGCTCCTTCGCCAGGGGCCATCGGTATCGCGACGTTGCCGACGGTTACGACGTGAAGATCTCCGTCGGCGCGGCCCGCCAGCGCGGCCGCCGTCACCACGGCGTCCTGCGATGATTCCGTCCCGTCCGTCGCCACCAGAATACGTTCCAAATCAGCCACCTGTTTGCCTCCTACCGTTCGGTCACTCTGTCGGGGCATGCCCGCCGCGGCACGAAGGGGCCGTACGCCTCGATCGCCGCGGCCGCGATGAGCCCCGCGCTCTACCTAAGATTCCAGAAAGTTATCGACGCCGCCGACTATCGCTCGTAAGTGCCCACGAGCTCACCCTCATCGAGGATACGGTCCTTGATC
>JABAHQ010002390.1_pt3 | contig 35061 bp, 32 predicted proteins | sample 7062091 | NCBI WGS metagenome assembly JABAHQ01 (sample SAMN14534359, study PRJNA622989) | marine sediment metagenome | biome: marine biome [ENVO:00000428]; feature: marine pelagic biome [ENVO:01000023]; material: deep marine sediment [ENVO:00002113] | place: India: Gulf of Kutch | collected... | reverse complement strand
ATGTTGCCGTCGGCCATGGTGAGAATGCGTTGCGTTCGTTCGGCGATGTGCGCCTCGTGCGTGACCATGATGATGGTGGCGCGTTTGACCCGGTGCAGTTCCACGATGAGGTCGAGGACGCGGCCGCTGTTTTTCGAGTCGAGGTTGCCGGTCGGCTCGTCCGCCAGCACGATGTCCGGTTCGTTGACGAACGCGCGCGCCAGCGAAAGGCGTTGCTGTTCGCCGCCGGACAACTGTGAGGGGTAATGATGCAACCGTTCGCCCAGCCCCACCACGCCCAGCAGGTCCTCGGATTTTTTGTAGGCGCTGGCCGCTCCGGTCAGCTCCGCCGACAGGATGACGTTTTCCAGCGCGGTCAGCGTCGGGATCAGGTGAAAATTCTGGAACACGAATCCGAAGCGGCGGCCGCGCAGCAGGGCCAGTTCATCTTCATTGAGTTTCGTGATATCCTCGTTATCGACCCGGATGGAACCGGTGGTGGGCGCGTCCAGCCCCGCGATCAGGCTCAGCAGGGTGGTCTTGCCGCTGCCCGAGGGACCCGTCACCGCCACGAACTGGCCGTCCGGTACCGTCAGATTGATCCCGGTCAGGATGTCCACACGGTGTCCGCCGCCATGCAGGGATTTGGTGAGTTGTCTGATTTCGATCATCGGTAACCGTGTTTTATGAGATCAGGGTTATGAATCATTGTGTCAAAATCCGGGGGGGTCTGACAAACCTTTTTTCCGGCCTGCTGTTAATTGCGATGATGATGGAATCTTCCGCAGGTTACGCCGAACCGGTGATCCTGGCGTTCGGCGACAGCCTCACCGCCGGGTATAGGGTGGACGCCCGGGACAGCTATCCTGCGCGCCTGCAGAGACTGCTGCGTGAAAAAGGGTATTCTTATAAAGTGGTCAATGCCGGGGTCAGCGGAGACACCACGGCAGGCGGCGCCGCGCGCATCGGTTGGGCGCTGCAGCACGATCCGGAGATCGTCATAATCCAGCTGGGGGCCAACGACGGCCTGCGGGGTTTGCCGATCCGCGAGATGCGGCGGAATCTGGGCCTCATCATCGAAGCCTGCCGGAAGAAAGGCGCGAAGGTTCTGCTGGCGGGGATGGAGATCACCCCCAACCTGGGCGAGGAGTACAGCCGGGAGTTCCGCGAAGTATTTCCCGAGCTGGCGAAAAAATACGATGTCCCCCTCCTGCCGTTTTTCCTGAAAGACGTCGCCGCCCGGCCGGAACTCACCCAGCCCGACGGCGTCCATCCCCTCGCCGAAGGCTACGCCATCGTCACCCAGACCGTCTGGCACCACCTCGAACCGATGTTGAAGAAGTAATCTGTTCTTACCCGCAGGTGATGAGGTAGTTCATGAGTTTGCCGTACAGGGTGCCGGAGTGGAGCAGGGCGTTGGCGCTTTCATAGCCGTTTTGCGGGTGGGGAAACAGGCCGAAGAGGTAACCGAGGGTAGCGGCCTGCCAGGCGATGAGGGGGGCGGCGGGTCCGCCGTTGCCCTGTAACGCCTGCTCTCCCAGTTCGGCCACTTTTTCCCGGTCGGCGGGAATTGTTTTCAATGTTTCGAAGGCTGTTTGAATCTGTTGTGCCGTTGCGGTGTCCAACTCGCGGTTGAAGTCCAGTTGTTTCTCCTGCACGCCAACCTTGTTCAGATGGATGAACAGTTTGGCGGTCTTGTGCACTCCATATAATGTCGAACCTTCCATCCCGTTGCCGATCACGGCGATATCCCAGCCTCCCAGTGCGGCGGCGGCCAGCATCGATTCTTCATAACCCGGATGGAAGTAATTGGTGGCAAGGTAGTTGGATTTCGCTTTCAGCGGCAGGAGCATTTTTTCCATGGTCGCCAGCATGGGGCGTTTCACGATTTCCACGCGCAGGTCATTCAGCGCGTCCAGTTGGGGATGGCTCTGCCGTGTACTGAGATAACCGAAGCCGAATTGTTCGATCAGCGTTTTTCTCTGCTCAAAGGTTTGATCCGGCGACACCCCATAATGATTCACCAGTAGGTCCTCGCAGGTGATGCCGAACTTGGGCGGCAGGGAATGCGAGGAATGGCCGTAAGTGGGGAGACCCATCTCCGCCAGCACGGGAATCACGTAAAACGTAAAAATCGGGAGGCGCTGAAACCCGTCGAATGCCTCCGCGATCTGCAACAGGCGGTCGAAGTGAACTTTATGTTTGACGGTGGTCTTATCGAGCGCCTGCCAGTAGCCGAGGTTTTCTTCCAGGGTTTCCAGTTTCATGCGGGCGGCGATCAGGAACGCGGCGGCGCGTTCGTTCGAAACCCGGCCTTCCAGCACCTGGGTCAGCGCGTCCTCCGCCTCCGCGCGGGTGAGGTCCTTGCTCATCCGGGGACCGGAGGCGATCTTCGCCAGGTAGGATTTCATGCGTTCGTTGGGATCGGAATTGGAGGCGGGTTCTTTCATCGAGATCGGCGGAAACTGGCTCCGGTGACGGAATTGGAGTATGATAATGGTTTTGGAAAACTATCACCTGATTATAAGATGGAAACGTCGATTGAGGAACAATTAAAGGCGGTGGCGGGCCCGGTCCGGCCGGTCAGCGTTCTGCTGGTCTATCCCAGCACCAGCGAGGTGGCGCTGGCCAATCTCGGTTTTCAGCGGGTGTATTCCCTGCTGAACGGGATCGAGGGGGTGACGTGCGACCGTTTCAGCCTGCCTCCGGGCTGGGATCCCTCGACACAAAACTTGAAATCCGATCAACTGCGCTCCCACGACCTCGGCCGTCTGCCGATGGATTTCGATTTCATCGCGTTCTCCATTTCCTTCGAGCCGGACTATCTGAACACGGTATTGATCCTGAAATATTTCGGGATTCCCATGGCCCGTGCGAAGCGCGACGGACGGTTTCCGGTGATCGCCGCCGGAGGCTCGGCGCTGTTCATCAATCCCGAACCGCTGGCGGATATCCTCGACGTCTGCTTCATCGGCGAAGGCGAGGGCATGGCGGAGCGGTTTTTTCACAGCGTCACACAATCTCAATGGAACGATCCCCGGGAATTGCTGAAGGACCTGGCCGCTCAGCCGGGAATCTATGTGCCGCAATTTTACGAGCCGGTGCTTGACGGAGAAAAACAAACCGGTCTGCGGCACGAACCGTTTGCGCCGGAGCGGGTGACGCGCCACTGGGTGCCGGAGGGCTCGCCGGATCTATGCACCCATTCGCAATTGCATGAGGAAGCGACGGCGTTCAAGAACATGGCGCTGATGGAGGTGACGCGCGGGTGCATCTGGGCGTGCCGCTTTTGCACCGCGGGGTTCATTTACCGCCCGCCGCGCGAACCGGATTTGACCCAGACCTATGAATCCCTGTCCGATGTTCTGCGGGAGCAGGGAAAAGAAGCGTCGACCATTGGACTGGTGGGACCGTCGGTGACCGATCACCCGCAGCTGTTGTCCCTGGCGCGGCGTCTGGTGGCGGAAGGCAAAAAACTATCCTTCTCCTCTCTGCGCATGGAAACGCTGGGCGATGAACTGGTGGATCTGATTCTCCGGAGCGGCCAGAAAACGGTGACCGTGGCGATCGACGCGCCCTCGGAGCGCATGCGCGACGTCATCAACAAATCGGCGAGCGACGATTTCATCATCGACAAGTGCCGGTTTCTGACGGAGAAGGGCGTATTGCATCTGAAAATCTATTCGATCATAGGATTGCCGACGGAAGAGGAAGAGGACATCGACCAATTCATCCAATTGATAGAAAACATCCAGCGGGAATACGTGGCGGCCTGCCGGGAGCGCGGCAACATCGGTTCGGTCACCATCAGTCTCAGTCCTCTGGTGCCGAAACCGGGGACGCCGTTTCAGTGGCACCCGATGGAAAGCGTGCCGGTACTCAAAAAGCGGTTCATGAAAGTGCGCAAGGCGCTGGGCAAACTGCCGAATGTGGAGCTCAGTTTCGGGTCGCCCAACGAAGCTTACCTGCAGACTTACCTGTCGCGGGCGGACCGGCGCGCCCTCGGTTTTTTCCAGGCCTATCTCGCCAACGGACACGACGAAAAAGCGGCGTTGCAGGTCGCGGTGCCGCATCCCGATCATTGCGTGTACCGTCAATATGAAAAAGACGATTGCCTGCCGTGGGATATTATCGACCACGGTTATTTCCCGAAATTTCTCTGGCAGGATTACCAGCGCGCCCTGCGCCACAAGCACACGCCGGTGTGCGACACCGCCACCTGCAAAATCTGCGGCATCTGTTGACGCCGGGAGATTCCTGATGGCCGAGTCCCTCGACCTCGACAAAATGGAAAAACTGCCCGCCGGGTGCCGGTTCTTCGATATCAACGAGTGGTGGTATTTTCCCAACCGCTGGGCGGTGCGCCTGCTGTATCCCCTGCCCGTTTCCGCCAACCAAATCACCTTGCTGGCGCTGGTGATGGGGCTGGTCGCCGCCGCGTTTTACTTTTCGCAGGTCGACGACGCGTTGGTGTGGGGGGCGCTGTTTTTATACGGAAAATTATTTCTCGATAACGTCGACGGCAACCTGGCGCGCCTGCGGGGCGAAGCTTCGCGGCTGGGCCGGTTTCTCGATTCGTTTTCCGATTGCGTGGTGGCGGCGCTGGTTTACGCGGGAATCGCCTGGCGGCTGGCGCAGGGGTCGGCGGAGGCCGGTTATTTCTGGGTGTTGGCCGCGATGGCTCTGCTGGGCAGTTGGCTTCAATGCAGTTACTGGGTCTTTTATTATGTGAGCTATACCGAGTGGGTGGGATCGTACGGCCAGAACCGAACCGATGAAACGGTGACGGAACAGGACCGCCAGGCGGCAACGGACGGCGAAATTTCCGCCGCCGTTTATTTTCTGCAGCGGTTCCATAATATCGCTTACGGATGGCAGGACGCGCTGATCGCCGGGCTGGACCGCCTCAGCCGGAAAGCGGCGAGGGTGAGCGATACGCCGGAGCATCGGGAACGCTGGTTGGGTGACCGGGTGTTTCTCGCGTGGATGGGTCCCTTGTGTGTGTGCACCCACACCTTTGTGCTGGTGGTGTGTTCGTTATTCAATCAACTGGAACTGTTTTTGTATCTGGTGATTTTTCTGGGAAACGGTTATCTGCTGGCTTTGCAGATTTGGAAGATCCGCCGGTTTCGACGGCGGATTTCCCAATAAAAAAGCCTGTGGCCGGGGGGGCGGCCACAGGCTGAACGGGAACTGTTGGGAATTACGGTTTCAGTTCCGTTGTCGCCGATAACGATTGCTGGATGAGAGGAGGATCCTGCTTGGTCGATTTACCGGCATTCCGGATGCGGTTGCTGTTGTTCCAGTTGCTCAGGCAGAAGTTTCCGCCCTTGGGACATTTACGATAGGAACACCCCTCATCCACCACGCCGTCGCCATTGTTGTCGATGCGGTCACAGATTTCTTTGGCGCCCGGGTGAACCGCCGGGTTGGCGTCATCCAGATCGGCCATGAGATTGTAGCCGTCGCCGTCGTTATCCGGACACAGGGTGATGGGTGCAACGGAGGTCAACGTTTGCTTTCGAACCGTCACGTTTTTTACCGTATGAAGGATTTGATCTCCGTACTCGAAAACCAGGCTGTGGTTTCCTTCAGGAACGGATAACAATTTGAACTCCTGTTTGTTTCCCAGTCTGGTGGAAACCGAAATGCCCGGCACGTGCACCAGCGTTCCGCTCATATTGAACTCGCTGGAACAGCTTTTAACGGAACCTTTGATTTGTCCCGCGTGATGCGCCGGATGGATCATATCCAGAAATTCCTGGCTGACGTCCGCGGCCGCCGTTCCTGATACAGAAATTGAAAACAACAGTGAGATGATTAGACTTTTAAGTTTCATGGTGTTTTTCTCCAACATAAAATAACCCGATAAACAATCGGCTCCCTTTCACAGGAAGCTTATTTATGTTGTCAGACTACGCTTTTGGAAGAAAAGGGAATATCGTCTAAACTACCATTTTTCAGGCGGTGTTCTTTCGAGTGCGGGTAGTAGAAATACGACCCCATAAGCCATTGTTTTTAAAAAGGTTGGGGCTTTTTAGGGGGGCGGAGGTCAGGACACCAGGCCGTGTTTGATGGCGTAAGAAATCAGGTCCGCATTGGTCTGGAGGTTCATTTTTTCCAGAATATGGGCCCGGTGGGTGCTGACCGTGGTGATGCTCAACGAAAGTTCCTCGGCGATTTCCTTCAATTTTTTACCGGCGGCGATGCGGCACAAGACCTGGAATTCCCGGGGGGACAAGGCGTCATGCAGTTTGTCCTTGGAGGGGCGCCCCATATCCTGGATCAGCATTTCCGCCAGCCGGGGGCTCACGTATTTGCCGCCCTGGAAAACCTTGCGGATGGCTTCCAGCAGTGTCGCCGGCTTGCTGGCTTTATTCAGGTATCCCGCGGCGCCGGCTTTGATAAACCGGGGGCCGTAGTGTTCTTCCGGAAAAATGCTGAGGATGATCGTCGGTAATCCGGGCTTGCGGATTTTCAAATCGGCCAGGATATCCCAACCGTTTTTCCCCGGCATCTCGACATCCATGAGCAGCACGTCGAATTCCAGCGGGTCTATTTTTTTCAGGAGTTCGTCGCCGTCCGAGGCTTCCCCGACAATGACGATGTCCCTGGCCTTGGAGAGCACCCTTTCGATTCCCTGGCGAACGATGTCATGATCGTCCGCGATGAAAACTCTGATTTTGGTATTTTCCGTCATTCATCCTCTCCGGTGGGTATGATTGCGGTCACGGTGGTTCCTTTGCCGGGTTCGCTGTCGAAGGTCACCTTTCCGTTCCATACCAGAAGCCGTTCCCGGATTCCCAACAGGCCCAGTGAACCCGGATCCTGTATTTTACCGGGGGGAATGCCGATGCCATTATCTCTTATTTCAAGGATCGCGTTGCCTTTTTCTTTGTATAACCGAATCACGATCTCATCCGCTTTGGCGTGGCGGAAAATATTGGTCAGCGTTTCCTGAAATATCCGAAACAGGGTGATCGCACGTTCCTGGTCCAGTGAGATATCATTATCGACTTGTGAAGAGTCGAAATCAATGCCGGTCCGCGTCTGGTATTCCTGAATTTGCCAGAGGATGGCTTCCCCCAAGCCGAACACGTCCAGAATTTGAGGGCGCAGTTCCGTAGAAATTTTCTGGACGGTTTGGATCGTGGCGTCAATCAAGTGAGTCATGGAATGAAAGGAATCCGAGAAGCGGTGTTCCCCCTGGTCTCCTTCAATTTCGTCTTCCATATAGTTCATCTCCATTTTGATTGCGGTCAACTGTTGACCCAATTCGTCGTGGACCGCACGGGCGATGCGTTCCTTTTCTTCTTCCCGGATGTTTTGCAGGCGTTGAGCGAGGTTTCGCAACTGACCGCGGGAGGCGGTGATTTCCTCGACCAGCGGGTTGCTGAACTTCCAGAAAATGATAATGCCGACGAACATGACCGTCAGTCCAATGGCGAGCGCGATAAAGCTGGCCCGGTAGAAAGGCGCCCGTATTTCACCCAGATCAATTTTGGCCGCCAGTCCCAGCTTCAACAGCTTGATGGGTTCATAGGCGGCCAGGACCTGAACGTTACGGTAATCCGGCGCCACCATGGTGCCGGACTGCCCTTCCAGGGCCCGCTTCAGCGGAATACCCAGGGGAGAGTCCAAAGGCAGGGACTGGGGGACCATCAGATTGGAATGCCGGTGACTGAGGATAAAATCGATTTGGCCGGCTTTTTCCCGCGCCAGCAGAAACTCGCCGGTTTCCCCGAATCCCTTGAATCTCTTATGAGCGTCGATGAATTGGCTGAGGGTGGCCGCTTCGGTGCCTTCGGGATAATTATGGCTGTATTGCTGGTCGAACTTCGCCACCGCTTCCATCAGGCGGGCCTGGCTTTGGGCCACTTCCACCAGGCGCAGTTTTTCTTCCTCATAAGCCGCCTGGTACAAAACAAATATGGAAGTAAACGTCATGGCCAGAGCGACGGCGGTCATGATCAGGATCAGCGATAGTCTTTGCCTTTGCGTGTCTCTCATGGTCTGATGGGACGGGAGCCCGTGGAGTTAAACCGGGTTTTTTGGAGTCCAGTTTATCACAGAGCGGGGGAAGGGGATTAATTCAACCGCGATTCGAATCCTTTTCGGGAGAACATGGAGGACTGGTGGGCGATACGCTGTTTGAGCTCGATCAGTTCCTGAATTCGGTTTAGCCGTTTCATGACATCACATTCCTCCAGAAAGGTTTGTTTTTCGGAAAGAGGCTGATCGAAAAAATACGCGACGCGGTCGACCACTTCGCTTAGAGTCCGGCAATCATGGATATCCAACTCCACCTTCTGCGCGTTTTGGTCAGGCAGAATACGGGTGTATTCATTGAACAGCTGGATCAGCCGGGCATGCGGGTTTTCACTGAGGTTCCGGTCGTTGATTTCCCGGAGAAGTTCCACTTCCGCCTGGCGGTACGGGGCGTCGCCCACTTCCCGCAGAATGCGGAACCGGCTTTGGCCGCGCAACACGATGTCGTATTTTCCGTCGTCGTGTTTGACCCATTGGTCGATGCGGCCCGCGCAACCCACCGGAAGTGTTTCCGGGGAACCATAATAATCCTGTTCCCATCCCTCGGCCAACAGCACCATCCCGATCCATTGGCCGGAGTCAAGGGAGTCTCCCACCATCCGGCGGTAGCGGGGTTCAAAGATATGGAGCGGCAAGACGGTGCCGGGATAAAACACAGAGGAAGGCAGGGGAAACAGCGAAACGGTTTGGGTGACAGGGGGATCGGCCGGATTCACGATTGGGGTCCATATGAGTTATAATGCAAAAAAGTATATCATTAATGACAATCGCAGGTTGAAAGGTTTTCCCCTGGAAACCGACTAAAAAAGGTGATCCTTCGCAAGAATTTTGTAAATCTTTATCGTTGGGAAATCATCTATACCTGACAACCTGTTTGAATGTTCCTGAAAGGCAACCAGCCCCCGTATCTTTTAAAATCATGATCGCCAGTCCCGAAATCATTTGCGCCGATATTCAGCATGCCCTGCAGACTTCCGGCTTGTATTCCCGAGGATCGGGGGACGGGGAAAATAGCTGGCGCATTTCTCCCGACGCGTTTTATCTTTCCCCCGACGAGACCGTCTTCTTCCAGGATTTGGGCGGTCATCTGCTGAAATTTTATGCCGGACTCAACCAATTGTATTTTGACAGCGTCAAGGGCCGGATGCCGGAATGGGTGGCCGATTATCTGGACCGCGGCAAGCCGGCGGAGCTGATCGAATACAGCCGCATGAAACGGTTCAAATCTCTCCTGCCCGGAATTATCCGGCCTGATGTGATTGTGCAGGAGGATGGATTCGCTGTGACGGAACTGGACTCGGTTCCCGGCGGGTTTGGGCTCACCGCGCAATTGATGGAATTGTATGCCGGTGAGGGCCGGAAACTCATCGGCAAGGAAAACGGCGGTATCCCCGCTTTGTTTTATCAAATGATGGAATCCACCACCGGGGTGCAGGGATGCGCGGTGGCGATTGTGGTTTCCGATGAGGCGGAGGATTATCGCAGTGAAATGGTGCATCTGGGAAATCTTCTGAAAAAGCGGGGGTTGCCCGTTTTTGTCGTTCATCCGCGCGAGGTTGTTTTCCGGGAAGAAGGATTGTTTGTGCGGGAAGATGAGCGGGAAGTGCCGGTCGAAGCGGTGTACCGGTTTTTCGAATTATTTGATCTCAAGAATGTCCCGAAAATTGAATTATTGATGTTCAGCAACAAAAAGGGACAGGTTCGGACCACCCCGCCGTATAAACCTTTTCTGGAAGAAAAGCTGAGTTTTGCCCTGTTGCATCACCCGGCGCTGGTTTCCTGGTGGGAAAAGATCCTGGGAGTTGAAACCTTTGGGATTTTGACTCATCTAATTCCAAACACCTGGGTGCTGGACAACCGGCCCCTGCCGCCCCATGCCGTGATTCCGGATCTGAAGATCGGGGGGCGTTGCCTCAATGATTGGCAAAACCTGTATTCGCTGACCCAAAAAGAACGCGAACTGGTGTTAAAGCCTTCGGGTTTTTCCCCGGAAGCCTGGGGCAGCCGGGGAGTCGTGGTCGGCCACGATGTATCGAGTGAGCAATGGGGGCGGGCTCTTGATAAAGCGCTGGCGGAATTTCCACGGCAACCTCATGTGTTGCAGAAATTTCACAAGGGAAAGCGGGTGAAAACCGCTTACTGGAACACCCGGGCCCAGTCGATGGCCGCCATGGAAAGCCGGGTTCGATTGACGCCTTATTATTTTGTTGTCGAGGGCGAGGCGAAATTGGGAGGAATCCTGGCCACGTTGTGCCCTCAGGATAAAAAGAAAATTCACGGTATGGTTGACGCGGTTATGGTGCCGTGCGCGGCCGGAGACCGGTAAAAGGAAAATTTCACGATGCGACTTTACAATATAGACGGATGCGGTTATTGTGCCATGGTCCGTGATGTTTTACGTCAACTGAAAATAGAGTACGAAAAAATAGATGTCCCCTGGCCTCATCATTTGAGGGAAGAAGTCTTCAAGGTTTCCGGGCAAACTCAGGTCCCGGTCCTGGTGGACGGGGATGTGGTGCTGAGCGACGAGTACGACATCATCGACTACCTCAAAAACTCCTATTCAATCCCAACTTAATCACAAGGAAAAGGTTCAACATGGAGCGCTGGCAGAGACAACTGAGCGATAGTGCGGTCAAAGTCGAGGATTTGCCGTTTATCCCGGATGCCCAGGAATACCGGGACAAGCTGAATAAAGTGTCGGAGATATTTCCCATTCGCATCAATTCCTATTTTCTGGATCAGATCAAGGAAGCCAACGACCCGTTGTGGCGCCAGGTGGTGCCGACTCTTGAAGAGTTGGACGATTTTTTAAACGAGGAGGAAACGCTGAAAATCGACCCGCTCAATGAAGAAGAAGATATGCCGGTGCCGGAACTGGTTCACCGTTACCCGGACCGCGTTCTGCTGATGTTGAACAATCACTGTCCGATTATCTGCCGGTTTTGCACACGCAAACGCAAGATCGGCCATCCCGGCATTGTGACCCGGGAAACCCTGCGACAGGGCATCGAGTATATCAGCCGCCATCCGGAAATTCGTGACGTGATCATGTCCGGCGGCGATCCCCTGCTGGTACCCGATAAGGAACTGGAAAGAATCCTGGGGGCGTTGCGCGAAATTCCTCACCTGGAAATCATTCGGATCGGCACCCGCGTTCCCGGAACGCTGCCGGACCGCATCACCCCGGCTTTATGCGACATGTTGAAAAAGTATCATCCGATTTATGCCAATCTGCACTTCAATCATCCCGCCGAAATCACCCCGGAGGTGGAGACGGCCTGCAACCGCCTGGCCGATGCCGGAATTCCGCTCGGCAGTCAGACCGTGCTTCTCAAAGGCGTGAACGACGATGTGGAGACCATGAAGGAACTGGTCCACAAACTGCTCAAAATCCGGGTGAAGCCGTATTACCTGTATCAGGCCGATATGACGGTTGGAACGGACCATTTCCGGACCACGGTGGAAAAAGGTCTGGAGATCATCCAGGGCCTGCAGGGGCATACCTCCGGCATGGGGGTTCCCTATTTTGTCATCGATACGCCGGGCGGCGGCGGTAAAGTACGGCTTCTTCCCGATACGGTGCTGGAGCATAACGAACGGGAAATCATTGTGAAAAATTTTGAAGGCAAAACTTTCCGATACCCCCAACCCTCAGGAAAAAAGCCCAAACAATCCCTTCCGGATCATTCCCTGGTGTCCCCATCCGACCCGTTGTGCGAGATGGCCTGAGGATTAAGCCCTCCAAACCGCCGGCTCTGGCCACCCCTTGACCCTTTTACTATCAGCGTACTCACCGCGATTTTTTGTGGATTCTGGATTTTGACAGCACCCCAGCCTTCCCTTACACTGAAATTGGGAGGATTACATGGGGTGTGAAAGTGGTTTTAAGGCCTTTCAGAAAGAATTCCCAAGGGTTTACCTTCATAGAGATATTGTCCGTGATTCTGGTGGTCGGGGTGTTGTCGGCGCTCGTCATGCCCACCCTGTTCAAGGCCAACGTCAATCTGGCGACCGCCACCCAGATTATTGAAAGTGATTTACGGTTTGTCCAGGAACTGGCCATGTCCCGCAACCCCACCGCGGGAGCGCCCATCGGCATTACTTTCAGCACCGGGTCTCTGTCCTATACCATTACCGATCCGTTGGGAGCGTTCACCACCACCCGGAATCTTTCGAGTGATATCACGGTGACCGCCGGAGGAACCATCGCCTTCAATAAGTACGGGGAACCGGAAACCGTTTCCACCGTCACCATCGCCACCAGCGCCGGCAGTAAATCCATTACCGTCGAAGCCTTCTCCGGGAGGGTGATCGTGTCATGACCCGTCCGCGTGTTTTGCAGAGTGGACTCCCGGAACGGAGCACCCCCGGTCAGGGCGGTTTCACGATGATGGAAATTGTGCTGACCATCCTGATCATTGGCATCGCAATCCCCTCTATCTTGATTTCCTTTTCAAGTCTCAGCGGCTCCGTCATACCGGAATACACGATTCAGGCGGCGGCACTGGCCCAACAGCAAATGGAGGCCATCAGCGAACACACCCGTACCACCATTCCCGCCGCCGGCGCCTATACCTGCGCGGCGTTCCAGGCCACGGTGGCCGAGGTGGTGTGTTCCGTCGCGGGTTTTACGGAATATTCTTTTTCCTGGGTGGTGGAGGATGTCGATGCTCTGGACCCGGACACTTCCAACCCGGGAGCCACCTTTGGCAAAAAAGTGACCCTGACCGTCAGCCGGGGAGGAATGAATGCCATTAATTACTACACCCTGTTCGCGACGGATTGAGGCTCATGAAAAAAATTTCGGCCAAAAAGGATGACGGCGGGTTCACTCTGGTCGAGTTGATTCTGGTGATTTTGCTGGCGGGTATCCTCGCGGTGTTTACCATTCAATTTTTGAGTCAGGCGGCGCAGGTCAACCAGATCAATTCCGAAAGAAAAGAGCTGGTGGATCTGGCGCGGCTGGGAATGGAAGCCATGGTGCGTGAAATCCGCACCGCCGATCCGGCGACGGTGACTTTTACCGCCACCTCCATCAGTTTCGACAAACAGTTCGCCTATCCGGTGGATACCAATGTCACCGGGATTTCCTATACCTATGACGCGGGGACGGGAACCCTCCAACGTACCGGCGGGGTGGTTTCTCCGGTGACGGTGGCCTCGCAGGTTTCGGCCTTCACCGTGGCGAGCCCCAGCGCCGGCTTGTATACCCTCAACATGACCGTGACCGGCACGACCGGTGGAAATTATTCCCTGCAGTCGGCGGTTCGGCCGAGGACGTTTTCGTAGTGAGGCTTCAGAACAAAATCAAATGGTCCGGATCCCTGGGGAACCAGCAGGGAATGGCGGTGTTGATCAGTGTGATCATTACCCTGATCATCATGGCCGTTATCGCGCTGAACTTTCTGGTGGATACCGAAAACAAGCAATACGGAGCGACCTTGTCCGCGTCTTCCACCCAGGCGTTGATGGCGGCCGAGTCCGGCATCCGGTACACGGAAAAATGCCTGCTGGCCAATGACGTCAACTGTCCGTTCAGCCCGTCGCCCGCGGATTGGACGGTGCCGCCGGCGGGATTCACCAAAACCTTCGGCTCCGGCAACGGCAATTTCACCATCAGCTTCACCGGTGTGACGACCGATTCGCTGGTGGTCACCTCGGTGGGAACTTTCGGCGGGTCCAGCCGGCAGTTGTCCAAAACCGTAACCCAGGCAGTCTGCAAACTGCCGGTGAACGCGGTCACTTCCTGCGTTGCCGCCACCATCGGGGCAAACACCACAATCACCGGAACGGTGGAGAGCCTCTATTGTCCGGCAACCCCACTGGTCGATGCGCTGGTGTTTCCCGGGGGCGGCTGTACCGCCTATCCCGGAGGATCGTTCACTTTAAACGGGCCGACGGAAAATTTATGTTCCTGGGATCAAACCGCTAATGGCGAGGTGGTGACGATCAACGGGCCGACCACGGTGTGGGTTCCCGGGAATTTTACCATGCGGCGGGCGACCACGATTATTATCAATGGCGATGTCACCCTCAATGTCGGCGGAAACGTTCAAATGCGGAATACCGCGGACATTCAGGTCAACGGTACGTTAACCCTGCAGGTGGACAACACCCTCTCGATGAGCAACCAGGCCATGATCAACAACACGACCGGAGATCCGGCTGATGTTCTGGTTCTGGCCATGGGCAATGTGACCATGACCGATGACACCCTTTTGAACGGCGCCGTCATTACCAATAGCACCCTCACCCTTAGAAAAGATGCGGTGGTGACCGGTGCCCTGCTGGGCAACGATGTCCGGGTCCGGGACCGGGCAATGGTGACTCACGATACAGACGCAGGGGTCAATTCCGGGGCTTACGGGGAATGCACGCCCTAATATGGCTTCAGGGAAATTATCCGAATATCGAATAATATTGTTTTTATGAACTTAAGGAATTGTGTAGACGCTCCGATAGGTCTATGTGATAATTTAAAGTATTGATTTCATTAAAATTTCAGAGGTTTCGACCCAATGGTGGATGCCAGCGGTAAAAAGCTCAAGCCCGGCGTGGGTTTGGACATAGGGTCCCATACCGTCAAAATCGTGGAAGTGGCGGAAGGGAAAACCGGCAGGGAAATCGTGCGCTTTGCGATTGAGGAGATTCCCAAAAACGGGGATCGCGAGGGCAACCGGGACGAGGCGATCATTCAACTGCTTCGGGAAATGCGCCGTAAATACCGGATCCGGGAAAACCGGGCTTACCTTTCGGTCAGCGGCCATAATGTCATTACCCGCACCGTGCTTCTCCCGAAAATGCCGGAAGAGGAAATTACCGACGCCGTGAAATGGGATGCCCGGGAGGAGATCCTGTTTCCCATGGATGACGCGGTGGTGGATTACCACATTCTCGGGGAATCGTTTCAGCAGGGGGCGGTGTCCGATGAAATTCTGAGCGTGATTGCTCGTGATGAAATCGTCAGCCGGCTGGTTCTTATCGCCCAGCAGGCGGGATTCAAGGTTTTGGGCGTAACGCCTCTGCCGCTGGCTTTGTGGGATTACGATCAAAACATCTCGGTGCCCAGCCCGGATGCCGCCACCTGCATTATTGATCTGGGGGCGGAACGGACGCGGGTATATTTTGCTTCCGGCCGCGAACTGCTGTTCAACCGGGAAATCCCCAATGGCGGCAACAGCATTACGGCGGCGCTGGAGGGGGTTTATCAAAACGCCGCGGGGGAAATGACGGAGCTGGATTGGACCGAGGCCGAGGACATCAAAAAACAGGTCGGTTTGCCTGCGGAAGGTACCGGCGTGGAAACGGATAGACGGATCCTGACCTCGGACCTGCGGGAGCGGCTGATTCCCGCGATGACCAAGCAGATCGGGGAGATCGAGCAGTCGATCGAATATTTCATCAGCACCTATCAGTTCAATTCCGTGGACCGGATCGTGTTGTGCGGAGGCGGAAGTGCCCTGAAAGGATATTTCGAGCGGATTTCGGAAAGCTTCGACACACCGGTCGAGCGGTGCAACCCGCTGATGCAGATGAACGCGCCGGTGGACGATCTTCGTCAAGATCTTGTTTTCAACCAGGGCCCGGCCTTGACGGCCGCCGCCGGTCTGGCCCTGGGCCGTTGCGACAAAATCAATATTCTGCCGGATCGCTTTCGGTCCAACTGGAAGAAAAGCCTGGCCGCCATGGCCCGGAATTCCATTGTTCCCGCGTTTGTCATTCTGTTGCTGATCGTCAGTTTTTTCATGCGAGGCCACCTGCGGGAAAAGGAAAAGACACTCCAGGATCAGAGGGTTGTCCTGGAGCGGTTGAAGGGAGTCGTCGCGCAGATCGAGGGTCCTAAAAACCAGCTGCGGGAATTGGAAGAAGAAAAAGAACGTCTGGAAAAAATCGTCCGTATTCTGCCCAAGGGAGGCGAAGGGATAGTGAATATCCCGGAAATCATGAAAAACCTGGCCCGTATGGTTTCCTGGAACACTTCTCTGGAACTGGTGTCCTTCAGCGAGCAGGCCGTTATGCTGGACACGGAGACTCCTGAAATTCAGGCGGAAACGGAAATTCCGGAAACCTCCTTTATCATCAAAGGAACCATTTTCGGAAACAAAGCCGAAGTCCTGGCGACGTTGGAACGTTTTTTAAAACGACTCAAAAGGTCCGCCCTGTTTGATGAGGTCAAATTGCTGGATTCCCGGGTGACGGATAAGGAGAAATACACCCGGCGGGGCCTGGATTTTTCGATTTATGTGCATCCGAAAAATTTCAAAAACACCCGGACGAAACTGTAAAGCAGAATGGACAATTCGGAAACTAAAGTTGAACGCCGTCAACTGACCGCCCGTGAAAAGGTCTTTTTAACGGTGACCCTGTTGGCGGTCATTGGCGCGGGTTTTTATACTTTCGAGTACAAGGCGCTGACGGCGCGAATGGCCGGCGCCCAAAATCAACTGGTGATCCTTGCGGACAACATCAAGACTTATCAGGAGGCTTTCCGGCTGATCCATTCCCAGAAAATCGGCGAAAAAATCGAGCAAAGGGATCAGGAGATCGCCGCTCTGCAAAGTGACATCAATACCATCAAGGCGAGGATGGCGGAGAAAGTGGTCGATATTGTCCGGGAGCTGAGGCGGCAGGCCGAACATCAGGGTGCCAAAATGCTGAGTTTGAACACCCGGGAGAGAGCGGTGGCCTCCCAGGATATCAGTTACAAAGAGGTGACCCTGTTTTTAACGTTCGAAAGCAACTACCAGGCCATTAAAAATTTTGTGATGGAACTTTATCAGATTCCGGCCATTCTCGCGGTTCGGGATATGCAAATGAAAAGAACCCGGGAAAATTATCCCGCGATTGTCACTTCCATGACGATAAAACTTTATGTCAAATAAACACAAAAAACGATGGAGCTCCCGGAGCGCCGGCCGGCTTGCAGGGGTGGGTCTGATGACCCTGCTATTCGTCTTGTGGGCGGGCTTCGGTTCGGCCTGGGCGGTTGAAAAATTCGTCGACCGGGAGGGCGTGAAAAGGAAAGTCCGCCGAAATCCGTTCTCCCTGCCCAGGGGAATTTATTATAAATCGAAGGGCTCCGGCCGGAAGCCGAGGGTATTGGAACCGGTAGCGAAAAAAGTGGAAGAAAAAAAGGAAATCCCGGAACCGCCGCCACCGCCCATTTCTCTGCAGGCCATTGTGATAGGTGAAAAAGGCAGGGTCGCTACCATCAACAACAAAAATTTTCTGGTGGGTGACCGGGTATTGGGACAGCTCGTGATTTCCATTGACGACGAAAGGGTGTTATTGCTCGATAAGACCCAGACCAAAGTCCTGCAGTTGAATCGGCCAAAAATTCCGGTCCGGGTCTCCGGCCCACCCTAAAAAGGTTGTTTTTCGGCCCGAAAAGGCCCCCGGTTTTTCTTAAATTTTCCCCAGTCGAGAATTTTTACCAGCGGGCCTTTGTAAGTTATTCAAAAACAATAGATTTTGGTGGTTTTTGCTAAAAATCTGGTTATACTGATTTAAACAAATTTATATAAATCATCTGATTATTAAGCGACTTTTGATGCTTATGGGTTACACCCGAAAATTGAACTGGGTGGCCGGTTGTGCATTGGTCTTGGGGGTATTTTCCTGCGCCGCTCCCAAGCCGGCAGAACTGCCGCCGCGGGAGCCGGTGATTGTGCAATCGGAACAGCCGTCCGCTCCCGCGCCGGAAAAATCCCCACCTGTTGAAGCCCCGTTGGAGAAGCTTCCACCTCAACCCGCCGAACCGCCGTTGGAAACCTCCTCCGGGCAACTGGGCTCGTCCGAAATATTATTGCCGCAACCGGAGTTGGAAACCGACCTGCCGGAGGACACGATGGTCCAGTTGGAAACCAGTGGAGACATGGGCCCGCGTTTTACCCTTTCCGCCCAGGAAGCCGATATTCAGAACGTCCTGCTCGCTTTATCCAGGGAAATCCAGCAAAACTTTGTAATGGACCCGCAGATCACCCAGAAGGTGACCCTTGATTTGAAGAACGTGACGTTACAGGAGGCGCTGGAGCATATTTTAAAACCCTTGCGCCTGGACTACAAAATTGAAGGTAGATTCGTCAAGATTTTCCGTCAGAAGATGAAAACCCGGATGTTCCGGATGAATTATATTATTTCCCGGCGGGCGGGTTCCAGTAACCTGCGGTCCACCAGCGGTCAGGGAACGGCGGCAGGTTCTTCAGTGGTCGGGGTTCAAAATCCGGGTCTCCTCGGCCTGAATAACCAGGGACAAAACGCACAGGGAGTCGGCCGGACGTCCACCAATTTGTTCACCTCGGAGGAAACCGACCTTTGGCGGGAAATTTTTCACGGGTTGAGGCGCATTGTAACCGGCGCCGACACGATCAGTCTGGATGCGTCTCAATTCAAAAGAAAGGCTTCCGTTCCCGGCCAAACCCGCAGGGCCGCGCCGGGAGGCCGGCAATTCGGGAAGGATGTCGCGAAACAGTCCGGCAGCGGGGTATCCGCCAAAAAAACCGAAGCCGAGTCGAAGGAACAGCGGGGTTACTTTTCGATCAGCCGGCAGTCGGGGCTGGTCATCGTCAAGGATTATCCGGATGTCCTGCTGCAGGTGGCCGAATTCCTGGAAGCGGTGGAAGGGTCCGCCCAGCGTCAGGTATTCATCATGGCCAAAATCATGGAAGTCTCGCTCAACGAACAGTTCCAGCTGGGCATTGATTGGAGCAAGGTCAATCCTCTGAACATCCTTCATGACAACGATCCGGGCATTTTTCAGGATTTTCCCGATACCTTCAATTTGTCCCGGGTTCCGGGGGTCAACCAGCTGGGGACGTTTGTCACCGGTCAGTCCGGCCTGTTTTATGGTATCAGCAACACCCAGATCAACGTGGTCATCGACGCGTTGCAGGAGCAGGGAAATGTTTCGGTGTTGTCCAGTCCGAAGATCGCGACGCTGAACAATCAGCGGGCCGTCATCAAAGTGGGCAAGGAGGATATCTTTTTTCTCCCGCAGGTGATTCCGGCCACGACCACGACCGCGGCCACGACCCAGTTCATTCCTTCCTCGCTGACGATCGGGATCGTCCTCGATGTTTTGCCTCAGATCAATGCCGACGGCAAGGTGATGATGAGCATCAACACCAGCGTTTCCGAGCGGGTGGGCGAACGGATTTCTCCCGATGGTACCAACGCGGTCCCGGTGCTGGACGTTCGGGAGTCGAACAATGTGGTCATGGCCAGTTCCGGGCAAACCATCGTCATCGGCGGTTTGATGAAAAATACCCGGCAAAGAAACAAGGATGATGTCCCGTTCCTGTCCAAAATTCCGATTTTAGGCTACTTTTTCCAGCACTGGGACGACGCGGATCAAAAAACCGAATTGGTCATCATGCTGACCCCGCAGGTGGTGGCCGGCGATTCGTATGATAAGCTTTCGACTCGGGAAATAGAACGCATCGATCAATATATGGAACCGTTTAAGTGGGATTAGTGTAAACTCTCCAAAAGCGCAAGGTGAACCGATATGTATATTGAGTACTATCAATTTAAGGAAAAGCCTTTCAACCTGACCCCGGACCCGAAATTTCTTTATTACAGCAAACACCATCAGGGCGCCCTGGATCATCTGCTGTACGGGATCAAGGAACGTGAGGGATTCATGGCTTTAATGGGAGGAGTGGGAACGGGCAAGACCACCCTGTGCCGGGCGCTTCTCGACAGTCTGGACGATAAAGTCAATGTGGCGCTGGTGCTGAATCCGATGATTTCGACCATGGACCTGTTCCGCACTCTGATCCAGGAATTGAACATCAGCCCGGCCCGGCCGGTTCAGCGTTCCAGGTTGTTTCAGGATTTTGATATTCCGCTGGAGGAAATGGATCCCGATAAAGAAGAGGAAGACAAGGTCGAATGGATTCAGACCGCTTCCAAAAAGCAGATGTTCGACGCCTTGAACGATTACCTGCTCGCCCAGCATTCCCAGGGCCGGTCCACCGTGCTGATTATTGACGAAGCCCAGACCCTGAGCTTCGAGGTGTTGGAGCAGGTTCGCCTGCTGTCCAATCTGGAAACGGAGAAGGAAAAGTTGCTGCAGATCATCTTCGTCGGGCAAAAGGAACTGAACGACCGCCTCCTGGAACCGGAGTTGAAACAGCTGAATCAGCGCATCTCCATTCGCTACGAAATTTTCCCGCTGTCCCTGGAGGAATGCCGAAATTATATCAACCACCGTCTGACGCTGGCCAGCCAGTTTCCCAGGGTGGTGTTCACACCCAAAGCCATTCAGCGGATCCATGAGTATTCGCAGGGATATCCGCGCCTCATCAATCTGGCGTGCGACCGCGCTTTGCTGGCGGCCTATAACGACCAGGTGGATGTGATAGACCGCAAGCAGGTGAAGCAGGCCATCCGGAGCCTGTCGGGAGAAACGACGCAGTTGGTCGCGGAAGAGGAAAGTTCCGGCTGGGCCTGGGCCACCGCCGCGGGAGTGGTGCTGGCCCTGTTTGCCGGTGGGTTTTATGCGTGGGACAAGGATGTGTTTTCGGTCCGTAAAATTGAAACCACCCTGGCTTCGCTTCAAACCGCGTGGGAGCCTTCGCAATCCGGCCCATCACCGGAAACCACAGCTCCCGCCAACCCGGAACCTGCGGCTCTCACGCCGAAACCGCAACCGGTGTCGATGAATGTACCGGAAGAACCGCCTTTACCCGTGAAGAACCGTGTGGAAAAGCCGGGTTCTTCCGCTGAAGACCAGCCGGCGTTGCCGGGGGTTCCGGAATTTTCCGATTACCGGCTTCAGGTGTTCTCCACCCATAAGGCTCTGGAAGCCGGCCGTAAAGTCCGAACGCTTAAAGAGCAGGGATACGAAGCCTTCGCGACCCGGGCGCGGGCCGCGGGGAAACCCTGGCATGTGGTGTATGTGGGTCCCTTCAAAAAGTTGAAGGCCGCTAAAAGCCGCTTGAAAACCCTGAAAGAATCCGGACACCAACCGATTTTACTGACCATCGCTAAATCCGATTAGGAGACCCTGTGAGTCAGATTGCCGACCGATTGAAAAAAGTCCAGGGCGAATGGCGTGAAGAAAAGGGTGCAGGGCCCCCGCATAATATATTAAAGCCTTACCCCGAGGTATCCGCACGCAAGGCATCCAGGACCCGAATTTTCGCGGGCCTGCTGGTCATGGGTGTGGCCGGGGTGCTGGCGATTTGGTTGACGGTCCCCCCGGCTCATCAGGAGAATCCTTCACTGGCGCCCGTCGCGGGGGCGGCGGACAACAGCGTCTCCGGTTCCGCCCTGTTGGGCGCCCGGGGCCCGGTCATTCCTTCCCTGCGGTCCGGAAAAAAAGTGAAACCCATTCCCCCGGTCTCCCAACCGGTGAGTGTGGAGGCCGGCCTGCGGAGTCAGAAAAAACCGCGCAAAACCAGGACGGTGAAGAAGAGTCAACCCAGATCACCGGGCAAGCCGCGTAGGATGGCGGCGGCGGTGCAACCGGATGTTCCAAAGAAGATTTCGAATCGGCAGAAATTAAAAGCCGTGATCGAGATGCCGGAACCCTTCCTCAAAGTCGGCGCCTCCGGGAAAACCGGGGTCAAAAGAAAAACGCACAAACCTCCCGCGGTGACCCAACTCGCCTCGGCTGAATCTCCGGAGAGATCAGAGAAGAAACCGGCGAACGAGATGTCGTCCCGAGCCCGGAAATCGCCCCCCGTTCCGCGGAAATCCCGGAAAGGTCCGGCGGTTTCCAGCAATCAGCAATTGGAAGAGGCGGCGGTGAAATCTCTCCGGAAATCCCGGCTGGATAAGGAGGACGATGGCAAGGGCAGGATCAACATTGTCATGTTAAACGACGAGGCGACCCGGTCTGAAATCGAAGCGGAGCGTTTGCGCCGGCGAAAGGATTTGGAAAGCAGTCAGCGGTATTTTAAAGCGGGGATGCATCATCATCAGAAAAAGGAATACCGGCTGGCACTGGATTATTATCAGAAAGCCTTAACCCTGAATCCGGGCAATGCCCGGATTTACAATAATCGGAGTTTGATTTACCGGGAAATGGGCCACCGGAACAGGGCGGTACGAGAACTGCTGCGCGCGATACAGATCCGGCCGGATTACGTTAAAGCCTATAACAATATCGGACTGATTTATTATGCCGACGGCAACTTTACCAGCGCCGCGGCGAATTTTCAAAAGGCCATCCGGATCAATCCCAAAAATCTGGAAAGCTACAACAACCTCGCCATCATTTATAAAAAGCAACGGCGGTTTGGCCTGGCCAAGCGGCTTTATCAAAAGGTGATTAAGCTGGACCCCCGCCAGCCGGAGGCGTATTATAATTTGGCCCTTCTTCTGGAAGAGGAGGGCCATATGAAATCCGCCGCCCGCTATTATCGCCACTTTATGAAAATTGCGGCGGGCACGCGGCCGGAACTGGTCGCAAGGATTCGGGAACGGCTCAAACAGTTGCCTTGACCCCTCGGGGCGCGGTTTCTTCAAACCTAAGCGATCCTCAAGCGAACCTTGAAGAACTTTATCAAAAATAATCTGATTGCCGGGTTGCTGGTGATTCTCCCCATCGGATTCACCTATATCGTGCTGGCGTTTGTCATCGGCAAGCTGGATCAGGTGATGGCTCCCGTGGTGACCTGGATCATCCTGAAACTCCATCTGCCTTTGCCGGATGATTTTCACCTTCCCGGCCTGGGTTTTATCCTCGTTTGTCTTTTTATATTCCTGATCGGTCTCTTCACCAACAACCTGTTCGGCAAAAAGCTGGTTCAACTGGGGGACTATATCATCCATAACACCCCCATTGTCCGCGGCATTTATATGACGATCAAAAAGGTGGTGGAAACCATATCCAGCACAGAAGTTCCTTCTTTTGACAAGCTGGTGCTGGTGCGCTATCCGTACCCGGAATCACGCATGATCGGTTTGATCGCCAGTGAAACCCGGGAGGAGGTGGCGGAACGGACGGAAAAAGATCAAATCAACGTGTTCCTTCCCCTGCTTCCCAATGTGACCCTGGGTTTTATGCTGATTATTCCGCGGGATCAGGTGGTTTTCCTGAAGATGAACCGCGAGGAGGGAATTAAATATCTGCTTTCGTTTGGAATAGTGACGCCCGGCGCGAAGCCGGACGATAAACCTGCCGGATAGAATTTCGGCGGAGGCGGGTTCAATCCTGATTTCCGGGCTGCGCGCGTTTGCCCGCTATTTTTTCGCTGATGCTTTTGGCCGAGCGGGTGTTCATGCTTCCCAGGACTTTGCCCGCCACCCGGCTCCTCATGCGCGAGATGATGATGATGGCGATATCTTCATCCATTTTTTCCAGCAGGGCGCCGGCCTGGGCCGGTTTCATGTTGGAGTAGGCGCGTACCAGGGACTGGACGTTTTTCTCGATCAAATCCTTTTTAATACCCAGCATCTCTTCCGTGCGCGCCAGGGCATCCTCGATTTTTTTCAGGTCCGAGAGAATTTTCTGCTCCAGCACTTTTAAGTTTTTTTCTTTCAGGAGCAGGTCTTCTTCCCGTTTTTTTAATTCACGGTTTTTGCGTTCGATCATTTCCAGCAGGCGCAGGGTTTCCGGGGACACCCTGGCCGGCGGGGTCGGCAGACGCGGCAGTTCGGTTTCGGGAACGGCGGTATCCACCGCCGGTGGGCCCGGCTCCTGTACCGGGGCCGCTCCGGTATCCTGCTTTTGCGCGTAGACCCAGGATCCCGCCAGAAGCAGGAGGAATCCCGAAAAGACCGCAACACTCTTGTGAAAGAAAAATTTCATCGGTTTTTTGCCATCCAATGCGAAGAGGAAATTTCATCCAGCAAGGCGATTTCCTCTTTCAGCATTTTACGCCGCCGTCCTAAAATTTCCCGTTCTTTTAAAATTTCCAGAACGCGCCTCTTTTTCATCGATGCCACCAGTTTTTGCCGTTGTGCTTCCGTCTTTTCTACAACTTCGGAAACGACCTGTGCCTGTTGGCGGAGTCGGCCGCCCAGCGATTCCAGATATTGATGGTACAGGTTCAGGGTCCGGGCCGTCACCGGTTCGCGGAGCCGTTGATGCATCCCTTCCCGGTGGCTTTCTCCCGAAGTTTCCAGGGCCGCCAATTCCGCCTGCCGGGCCCGCAACTGATTCTGATGCGCCGCCAGGGACCTTTGCTCCAGATTCTCCTGATTTTTTCGCAGTCTCAAAAGTGTTTCAAAGCGAAAGGCCATGATCATGCCTCCAGAATACTTTTGAGTTCCTGAAGGCTGGCCGCCATGGGTGCGGTTTCCCGGATGCCCTGCCGCAGAAACTGATTGAACTGATCAAACTTTTGAATCGCGAGATCGATTTTAGGATTACTGCCCTCGGCATAGGCCCCGATGTTGATCAAATCCTCCGCTTCGCGGTACGTGGCGAGGATATCCTTGAACCGCATGGAAAGTTCATATTGATCCTGCGAAACCACATCGATCATCAGCCGGCTGATGCTTTCCAGCACATCAATGGCCGGATAATGATTGTGCGATGACAGTTTTCTCGACAGCACGATATGGCCGTCCAGAATTGCCCGGACCGCGTCTGAAATCGGTTCGTTCAGGTCGTCTCCCTCCACCAGCACCGTGTACAGTCCGGTAATGGTTCCGGCGTCGGTGGACGTTCCCGCCCGCTCCAACAGCCGGGGCAGTAACGAAAAGACCGAGGGAGTGTAGCCGCGCGTGGTCGGGGGTTCGCCGATCGACAGACCGATTTCCCGCTGCGCCAGGGAAAACCGTGTAATCGAATCCATCATCAGCAGAACATCCTTCCCCTGGTCGCGAAAATATTCGGCGATGGTGTGGGCGATAAAGGCCCCGCGCAGGCGGACCAGCGGCGGCTGGTCCGAAGCGGCCGCGACCACCACGGATTTCTTTAACCCTTCCGGTCCCAGGTTTTCTTCGATGAATTCCTTGACCTCGCGCCCCCGTTCTCCGATCAGCGCAACGACATTCACATCCGCCGAGGTATTGCGGGCGATCATGCCCAGCAAAATCGATTTGCCGACCCCGGTGCCCGCCATGATGCCCAACCGTTGCCCCTTGCCGCAGGTCAACAGGGAATTGATGGCGCGGATGCCGACGTCCAGCGGTTGTTTGATCCGTTGTTTTTCCAGGGGATTGGCCGGCGTGCCCAGAATGGGATAGTCGCTGCCCGCAGGAATCGGCCCGCCACCGTCCAGAGGCCGCCCGGTGCCGTCCAGCACACGGCCCAGAAGACCGTCGCTGACGTTCATCAGGGGATATTCCTCCCGGGACTCAATGACGCTTCCCGGTTCGATGCCGGTCATGTCCTCCAACGCCATGAGCAGGATTTTGTTATCGCGAAAACCGACGACTTCCGCGTGTACCGATTTTTGCCGCTGTTGCGAGTGAATGGTGCACAGACTGCCGATGGAGACGGCGGGACCGTCGCCTTCCAGAATCAGTCCGGTAATCCGGTTGACCCGCCCCTTTTTTTTAACAAAGGAGACGTTCTCCACGAAGGAGCGGTATTTATCAAGGTTGATGGTTTCGGTCATATCGTCCTCAGGCAGACGGTTCCGGTGTTTCGTCATCCGGCTCGCCGGGTTCTTTCCGCTCCTCCGGTTCTTCCGCTTCGCTGGATTCCAGATCGATCAGGTCTTCAATTTCCAGGTCCGGGGTATCGTCCGGTTCCACGTCGATGGAATGGTTGGGGTCCACCGCTTCCTCCTCCGGTTCCGGAGCGTCCTCCAATTCGATATCGATCGAATGATTGGGATCCACCGTTTCCTCTTCGCCGAAAGTTGCGTGAGGTTCCTCCGGCGCGACGGAAGCCTCGGCGGCCTCCGCTTCCTGGGCATCCATCCGGTCCGGTTCCGCCGAAAAGTCTGCTTGCCCTTCATCGGGCCGGGTGGGAGGCAAAGGGGAGGGCGGAGCCAGGTGCAGTATCTTGTCGATCGTTTCATCCAGATGGTCCAGTCCCGCTTCAACGATACCGAAGTTCGATTCCACCACGCAATTACCGCGCGCGACGCTGGGATGGGCTTCGTATCGGATATCCTTGATCTCGTGAAACAGCCCGCTTAAATCCTCCCCGGCCATTTCCAGTTCCTGATGATCCTCCGGATGCAGTTTGATGACCAGGGATTCGCGGTCCAGCACCGATTCCACAGCCAGGCGCACGATTTCCTGAATCCGGTTTTCTCTGCCTTCCAGCTCGCTGCGGATGATTTTACGCGTCAGGCCCGCCACCATCTCCGCCATTTCGCGCTCCAGTTGGGTGTACATTTTCTGCTTGATCGACGAGATCTGTTCAAGAAGGTTTTTGACGGCGTTCAGCGAAGCAGAGAATTCCTCGCGGACTTCCCCGGCTCCCGCCTGATAACCTTCCTCATGGCCTTCCCGGAAACCTTTTTCCTGCGCTTCCTCTTGAAGCTTTTTGGCCTGCTCCTTCGCCTTCGCCATGGCGTCGGTGAAAATTTCACGGACGCCCTCACGCGCTTTGAGAATATTGGAGGCGTCCTGGTTTCTCTGTTCCTCCAGATCAAAGACAAAGTCCTCCTTCAGCGCCTGGGCCTCGCGCACACATTCATCCAAATGGAAGGCCTTTTCCGTTTCAGACGGCTCTTCGGATAACTGGTCGGGAATAAAATTGGTCAGATCGTCAGACAAGTTCTTCTCCTGCTCCTCCGCCCACCATCAGTCGGCCCTCGTCTTCCAGGCGTTTGACGGCGGACACGATTTTCTGCTGGGCTCTTTCGACATCGCTGATTTTGGTCAGGCCCAGCGCTTCCAGATCTTCCTTCAGCATGGTGGAAGCTCTTTCCGACATATTGGAGAATATGATATCCTTCAATTCGTCACTGGCGGTTTTCAGTGAAATCAAAAGGTCTTCCTGGCTGATTTCCTTCAGCACCATTTGAACGCCCTGATCGTCCAGCTTCAGAATATCTTCGAAGGTGAACCGGAGGTTGCGGATTTCATTGGCCAGATCCGGGTCCACTTCGTCCATGGAGGAGAGGATGGACGATTCGGTCGCCCGGTCGATGGTGCCCATGATTTGCGCCGCGGCGGTGACCCCGCCCATTTTGCTTCCGGAGACCGCCCCGGAAGACCGGAACTCGAACTGCAGGGCTTCATCCAGATCGCGCAATACCTGGGGGGAAACCCGCTCCAGCGTGGCCAGCCGGTAGACGACTTCCATCCGGGAATCATCGGGAAGCTCCCTCAGCGTGGCCCCGGCAATCGAAGGTTCCAGGTGGGCCAGCACGATGGCCGCGGTCTGCGGATGCTCGTTGGCCAGAAAATTGGCGATCACCTTCGGTTCCAGCATGCGCACGGTATCGAGCCCGCCGCCCAGATCCTCTCCGGGGGTGGTGATGTTGTTCAGAATTTCCGTGGCCTTGTGCGGATCGAGCGCGCGCATCAGCGTACTTTTCAGAAAATCCAATCCCGAGATGCCGAAACCGCTGCCGCCCGCGGAGATGCTCTGGTAAAACTCGCGCGTGACGTCGTCCACCGCACCCAGCTCCACTTCTCCGATAGTGGACATGTAGTTGCCGATGCTCTGGATTTCACGCTCTTCCATTTCCGCGAAGATTTTGGCCGCGCCTTGCTCACCCAGCGACATCAAAAGAATGGCCGCCTTTTCAGGACCGGAGTATGTTGTTTTTTCTGCCATGGCTTAACAGAGAGTAAGGGTTAAGAGGGACGTTCTCTCATCCATTTTCGGATAATCGCCGCCGCGTACTTGGGATCGGTATCCGCAAATTCGCTGACGGATTTGCGGATTTCCACATTTTCCTGAGACAATCTCGCCAGGCGTCTTTCTTCTTCCATCGCTTCCAGTTCCTCGGCGGTCAAGGCCATCCTCTCGGGAATCACTTCCACGCTGGTGGTGACCCAGCGAATCAGCGGGAGCAACACCTTGTAAAGAAACCATATTACGAATATAGCACCCAGAACCCATTTTGCAACTTCATAGCCCCGCTCAAACCAGCGGTCGACGGCCATTTCCTCTTTTCGTTGCAATTCCAACGATTTGTCGAATTGAACGTTTTCCAGCTGAATCTGATCCCCGCGTTTGGAGTTGAATCCCACGGCGGTTTTAACGATTTCCAGATATTTGGCCATCTCCTCCTTGGACCGGGCCTGGTACTGCGGAGGGTTGCCCAAAAGACTGCCGTCCACCATCACGCTGACCGACAACCGGCGGATTTCACCCGTGGTCTGCAGAGTGTGCTTGACGACTTTATTGATTTCATAATTCAGCGTTTGTTTTTCGTTGTTGCGCGTCGGGGCGGTGCTTTGTCCGGGGCCGGGAGTTCCTTCCTCGCCCGGCACCAGCGATTCCACACCCGGCACGCCGCTCGGCGGGGCCGATCCGACGACCGACTCCGTGGCGCTTTGTTCGCTCCGCACCACCTGCGAATTGGGATCGTAAATTTCTTCGGTCTGCTCCACTTTGTTGAAGTTCAAGTCGGCCGACACGCGGGCGATGACTTTGCCTGCGCCCAACGCCTCTTCCAGCATTTGAACGATGCGGGTCTCCAGCTCGTTTTCCACCTTCCGCTGGTGTTTGTAATTGGAGGCGGTGAGCAGAACATCCTTCGAAACCGCCTTGTTGCCCGATAACAGGTTGCCCTTGGGATCGACCAGCACCACGTTGGCCGCCGGGATACCGGGGGCGCTGCTGGATACCAGATGAAGGATGCCCTGTATCTGGGCCTCGGACAGAGACCGTCCCGGATGCAGTTTCACCATGACCGAAGCCTTGCCGGTCTTTTTTTCTTTAACGAACAACTCGTCCTTGGGAAGCACCAGATGCACGCGGGCCAGTTCCACGGCTTCAATCGATTTGATGGTGCGGGCCAATTCTCCCTGCAGGGCGCGCTGGTAATTCAGTTTCTGCACAAATTCGGTCATGCCCAGCGGCGTATCCTCAAACAGCTCCAGGCCCACTTCCGTCCCGGCGGGCAGGCCCTGGCTGGCCAGGCTGAGCCGGATTTCATGAACCTTGTCCGAAGGCACCAGCACCGTGCGTCCGTTGTTGGCAAGACGCGGTTCGATATTCTGCGTCCCCAGTTGCTCGACGACGGCCGCCGCGTCTTCATCCGACAGGTTGGCGTACAGCACCTGGTAATCCGGCGCCTGAATCCACAGCGTCATCGCAAACAGGGAGCCGATCACCAGAGAGACCACGGCCAGGGCGGCGACTTTGTTGGGAGTCGACATCGCCAGAAAACGCTGCCACAGGTTTTGGAAAAATTGAATGAGTTTATCCATGGACGGGTTTCATGAAATTAATGTGAAAGATCACCGGACGCGTCATCGTCCCAGATCGATGGCTCTCAAAGCCATGGCCTTGGCGGCGTTGACCGATTGCACGTTCGCCTCAAAGGAACGGGTGGCGTTGATCAGGTTGACCATCTCCTCCATCAGGTTAATATTGGGCAACGCCAGAAAACCGTCTTCATTGGCGTCTGGATGATTCGGGTTGTAGACCAGATTGGGCGGCGACTGGTCCTCCACCACATCGGTGACCGTCACCTGCCGGATTTGTTCGGCCAGCTCGCGGTTCAGGGCGGCGGAAAATTGATTGTCCAGCGGCCGCGCGGCGAAGATCACGTCCTTGCGTTTATACGGTCCGCCTTCCGGGGTGCGGGTGGTTTCGATATTGGCCAGGTTGCTGGCAATGGTATCCATACGCATCCGCTGGGCGGTCAGGCCGGACGCGCCAATCTTCATCGAGGTCATAAAATCCATAAATAACTCCCCTCCAAGGGTTCAATTAGGGTTCCAGGTGTTGACTTTCCCGACATCTCTGGGAATATCAATAACTTAGAGCAAGTATTGTACCAAAATTTTGCGGATTGAAGGAGAACCGGCCGGGTCGGGGGAAACCCGGTAACTATAAATAAACAAGGTGGTTATGGATTTTTTGACGGGCAGGTTTTAAAAATTGCCTCAAGGCGCCGGCCTTGGGCCGGTAAAATCTGTCATCTCTTTGACGCCACCCGGCAAACTCCTCCTCCCCGGAGGGGGAAAGGGCTGGCAGTTATTTGCCGGTGAAGATCGCTGGGCGCATTTTACCCCTCCTTCCAAAGGAGGGGCTGGGGGTGGTTGATGCTCTCATCCTTATTCTGTCGTTGCCCGATTCATCGGCGGCGAATCGCCGCTGATAGTTACTGTTAAACATAGATTCTTCGCTTCATTTCATTCCGCTCAGAATGACATTAAAAAACTGCGTTCTGTCATCCCGGGTGAAACGAAGGCTCTCGGTGTTCAATTTTCCTGCGGCGGTTCGCCGCGGTCTTTTTCTTTATACTCGTTGAGTTTGTTGCGGAGGGTGCGGATGCTGATGCCGAGGATTTCGGCGGCTTTGGTTTTATTGTTGCCGGTTTCTTCCAGGGTTTTGAAGATGAGTTCGCGTTCCATTTCGTAAATGGTGCCGCGGAAACTGCCCAGCGCACCGCCCGGGGCGCCGGCGGGAGCCTGTTCGCTGTCTTCCATGAACAGGTGAGACGGTTCGATCACATCCCCGGGGCAGACCAGCACGGCGCGTTCGATGATGTTCTCGAGTTCGCGCACATTGCCGCGCCACTGGTATTTGTTGAGGAGCGACAGGGTCTCCGGCGCCAGGGATGCAATGGACCTGCCGTTCTCAGCGCAATGTTTCCGGAGGAAATGTTCGGTCAGCACCGGCAGGTCCTCCATCCGTTCCCGCAGGGGCGGCAGTTTGATGGGAATCACGTTCAGCCGGTAATACAGGTCCTCGCGAAACTTGCCTTCCTCAATCAGTTTTTTGGGGTCGCGGTTGGTGGTGGCGATCACCCGGACGTCCACCGGGATCGGTTCGCGCCCGCCGACCTTGTCGATTTCGTGTTCCTGCAGGACGCGCAGAAGTTTGGCTTGCAGGGCCGGGGTCATCTCGGTGACTTCATCCAGCAGCAGGGTTCCCTTGTGCGCCAGTTCGAATTTCCCGTCCTTTTTGGCGAGGGCTCCGGTGAACGCGCCTTTTTCGTGTCCGAATAATTCCGATTCCAGCAGGCCTTCGGGCAGGGCCGCGCAGTTGACCGCCATGAAGGGTTTGCCGGCCCGCGGACTGCATTGGTGAATGTAGCGCGCCACCATTTCCTTGCCGGTGCCGGTTTCGCCGGAGATCAGCACGGTGGATTTGCTGTAGGCGATGTTCTCGACGAATTGCACCATTTCCTGCATGGTTTTGTTTTGAGTGACGATGGTCCGGTCACCGGCGTGAAAGGCCGGGGCCGCGGCTTCTTTCGGCGCGGGGGATGCCGGGGGTTCGGCCAGAAACGCCCGGTGGACGGTGGATCCCAGAATCTCGATGGAAAACGGTTTGAGCAGGTAATCGAACGCGCCTTCTTTCATGGATTCCACCGCGTTGTCGATGGTGCCGTAAGCGGTCATCATGATGACGATGGTTTGCGGAAACTGCTCCTTGATTTCGCGTAGCAGGTCCTGCCCGCTCATTTTCGGCATCTTCACGTCGGAGATGACGAGATCGAAGTCTCCTTTTTCCAGAAGGAGGAGGGCTTCCGGCCCGTTTTCCGCCGACTCGGTCCGGTAGCCTTCGCGCTTCAGCGCTTCGGTGAGCGCGAGGCGCATTTCCGGTTCGTCGTCAACGATCAGAATTTTCTTCTCGGCGTGATCGGTCATGAACGCTTATTCCCATCCGGGAAGGTTGACGACAAACGAGGTGCCCCGGCCTTCCTGACTGTGCACATCGATGGTGCCCTGGTGGGCTTTGACGATATTGTGCGCGATGGCCAATCCCAACCCGGTGCCTTTATCCTTGGTGCTGAAGAAAGGATTGAAAATATTTTTGCGGTCCTCGCTGGAAATTCCAATCCCGGTATCGGAAATCGTGGTGGTGATGAAATGGCGGTGATAGGAATCGTGACGGGCCGCCCGTTTTTTTTCCGTGCGCAGGGTCAGGTCGCCCCCCTCCGGCATGGCCTGCAGGGCATTGCGGATGAAATTGAGAAACACCTGTTGCAGCAGCGCCTTATCGCCCTGCGCCACCGGGTCGTCCGGGCAATAGTCGCAATGAATCCTGATGTTGTCCGGACATTGCAGTTCCGCGGGAGAGTCCAGAATGCCGCGGAGCAGGTCGTTGACGTTGCATTGCTGGCGCGAGGGTTCCGGCGATTTGGCGAACAGCAAAAGGCTGGAAATGATCCGGTCCATGTTCTTGACGCCGGATACGATGTGGTCCGCCAGCTTGACGGTTTCCGTATTGTCCCCGGCGTCTTTCTTCAAAACGGAAGCGAACAGTTCGATGCTGGCCAGCGGGTTGCGGATTTCGTGGGCGATGCCCGCGGCCATCTCCCCCATGGCGCGCAGACGGTCGTTGCGCTGGGCGTCCTCTTCCAGTTGTTTCAATTCGGTGATGTCCTGCACGATCAATACCGTCCCCAGCCGGGTGCCGTCCGGTTCGTGAACGGGAGATGCGGACACGCGGATATTGATCCGCTGGTTGCCGCTTCGGGTCAGTTCCTGGTCCTGAGTAAGGTTGCGGCTCTGCGACTCTTTCAATCGTTCGACCATGGTGAGAAACACCGGATGCGGCATAACCGCGTCCAAAGGCTGTTGCAGGCACTGCGCCGGGTCCAGGTTCAGCAGAGTCCCGGCGGTCTGGCTGAGGGTGGTGACGCGGTGGGTTTCATCCACCACGATCACGCCGCTGGTCAGGCTTTCCAGAATGTTACGGAGATAATTTTTGACGTTCTCTTTTTCTTTAAGGTTGTTTTCCAGTTCCAGATTTTTATTTTCCAGTTCCAGGTTCAGGTCCTTGATCCGTTCCTGCAGGGTTTCATAGGATTGCTGCAGGTGCTGTGTGGTTTCGTTAAAGGCCTGAAACGCGGCCCGCAGGACCTCCAGTTCCTTTTCCTTTTTGTCGTTTTGGGTCTGATCGGTCATAAGCGCACCCTGCACCGGGTTTGGTGGAAATTGACACCTTGTTTTCATTATAGAGGATTATAATAACTCTTTTAACCGTTTTTCCCAGTCGAGGACTTTGAGGTGGGACTCGGCGGCCTTCAGGATCAAGCCGTCGCGGTTTTGGGCCACCATGTTTTTCAACTCGGTTTCCGCGCGATCCTTTTTGTTCAGCCGGTCGAGGTTGTCGACAATCAGGTAATCCCCCCAGCTTCGCAATTCATGGTCCGGAAACAGCTTGCGTCCGGCCAGCAGGGCGTCCAGCGAGCGGGTATGTTGGCCCTGCATGTAAAGCACCATGCCCAGTTTATAGTAAGCGTCCTGCACGTATTCGGGAGGATGGCGAATGGAACGGTCATAGGCGTCGAGGGTTTTGCGGTAGGCCCGGCCGGCATTGCGCAGATCCCCCTTGGCGAACCAGATTTCCGCCATGAGGGAGTGGATTCGCGCTTTTTCAATTTTAGGCGAGTCCAGCAGGCCGCTCAGGATTGCCAGAGACTGGTCGTATCGTTGCTGTCCCTGATGGGCGCGCGCCAGAATGATCCGGGCTTCCGGAAGGCGCGGGTTGCCGGCATAATTGCTGATAAAGGTTTTCGCCACCCGCTCCGCTTCCTTGAACTTGTTTTCGCTCAAGTGCAGCTGTCCGAGATTGAGAAACAGCCGGCCGGTATAGGCTCTGTTGGTGTCCGCAAATTTAACTTTTTCGAAAAACTTGAGCGCTTCCGAATTCAGGCCGATGGCCTGGTAGCTTTCCCCGATCTGGAGTTGGGATTGAAGGTGATCCAGCTCGCCGATCCCCAATTGCAGATAATCGGCGTAGGCATACAGCAGGGGCAGGTGTCCCTTTTGCCGGGAATACTGGTCGATCAGGTGAATCATGGACTGTTTGATGAAATTTCTCGACCAGCGGTGAAATTTGGATTCGGGATCGAGCGGAATCAGCCGCTTGAACTGTTCAATGGCCTTCAAATAGTTTTGCTCCCGGTAATAGGCGGAACCGAGGCTGAACGTGGCTTCCGCCAGAATTTCGCGGGAGAGCGGGTTGTCCCGTATTTGCTGATAGGTTTGATAAGGGTGATAATACGGCTCGGCATCGAGCATGAGGTCTTTCACCCGCAAAGTGGGGTAGCGGATTCCGATATCCGCCAGGCGGATTTGGGCGTATTGCGCTTCCGCGCTGGGAGCCTGGAACTGGCTGGACCGGTGGAACACGGTCAGCGCCGCCATGCCGTTGTCTTCCAGCAGATAGGAATCGCCGATCCGGTTCAGCCCCTGGTGGGCACGGGCAGACTCCGGCGCCAGGTTGACGAGGTTGAAATAATAGCGCCGCGCTTCCTGAAATTTTTTGCGGTTGAAATAAATTTCGCCGACATAGTAATTGATTTCAGGTTGTTCGCTCAGCTCTTCCGGCCATCGCCGGATCACATCTTCAAAAATTTTTAAGGCCTGGGCGTAGTTCCGTTTTTCATAATACCGCTGGGCGATTTGGAAAAGCCCGGTTTTGGCCCTGGGATTTTGCGGGGCCCGGCGCAGAATTATTTGAAAGGATTGATAGGCGTCCTCCAGCTTATCCTCCCGGACCAGCATATACGCCTTGCCCGCTTCCCGCGCGAGGGTGTAGCGGCTTTCCTTTTTTCCGGCGAGCCCCCTTTCGTAAAGGGTCCGGGCTTCCAGGGTGTAGCCCATGCCTTCGAAAATGGTCGCCGCCTTGAACAGGGCGTGATCGTAAAATTGGGAGCCGGGATACATTCTCATGGCGAACTGATAGGCGGCCAGAGCCTTTTCAAAGTTGGGGAAGGGGTCTTCTTTCACCAGATTGTATTCCGCTTCCGCGCTCAGGTAGGCCACGTTGGCCAGATAAGGGCTTTCCCGGTACTGGCGCCGGAACTGTTCAAAAGCTTTCAGGGCGGCGGGATAACGTTTGCTTTGATACAGTTTCAAAGCCTTTTGATAATCTTTCCAACCGCTTTTCAGTTTGGTTTCCTGGTCGGCCTGCATGATATCCCGCGTGTCCGTTGACAACGGGGCGGGCGCCGGAACTCCCTTAGGACTTTTCGCCGGCGCCGGTTTGCGGGCTACCGGTTTGCTGAACGCGGGTTGGCGCGCGGC
>JABAHQ010001381.1_pt1 | contig 35290 bp, 33 predicted proteins | sample 7062091 | NCBI WGS metagenome assembly JABAHQ01 (sample SAMN14534359, study PRJNA622989) | marine sediment metagenome | biome: marine biome [ENVO:00000428]; feature: marine pelagic biome [ENVO:01000023]; material: deep marine sediment [ENVO:00002113] | place: India: Gulf of Kutch | collected... | reverse complement strand
AGAAGCGGCTCCTTCCGTTTCGGGTTCTTCGAGGACAGGGGATTCCTCCCCGCTGGCAGTCGTTGCCGCCGGAACGCCGGCAGGCGGGAATCCATCGGTGCCCGGCCCCTCCGCCGGTTCGTGGTCCCAGGGCTCATCCTGTTCGGAGGAGATCATGGACTCCTGAGATTCTGCCTCTGTGATTTCCTGTTCTTCCGGAAGGGCGGTTTCCTCTTCCTGGGTGTTTATCGAAGCCGGTGCTTCCAAAACGGAATCCACCGTTTCCTGCACCGCGAAATCCTCGTGTTCCGGAACGGTTTCTTCCGGGCCGGTCCATTCGGCNNGGATCCTCCTGTCCGGCGGATTCGTAAGAATCGTTTTCCAGTTCTTCGGAACGGTACGCCGGGTTTGAAAAGCTCAGATAGGAAAAATGCGCGGGCGTCTCCTCGTTTTCCGGGAAGGGTTCTGCGTCCGGTTCCTCATCATAGGAGTTTGTTGGGAATGCCGGTGGGTCTATTCCTTCCTCCAGTGCTGGATCTTCCGTATGGGTCCGTTCGGCGAATTCATTGAAATCATTTTCAACATCCGTCACCGTATCCTCGGCATCAACTTCAGGAGAATCGACTCCGGTATCTGCCGTCACTGAATCTTCTGTAAGGAAACGGGTGTCCTCTTCCTCCCCGGAGGAATAAAGGGATGGGCGTTCCGGTTCGGTTTCTGCCTCCGGGGACGGGCTTTCCGCCGTATCATTCAGGGTTCCCGTTATTTCGCCGTGCGTAAGGAATGTTTCTTCCGGTGCCTGGTCCATCTCGCGGCCGGTTGCGGACCGTTCGTCTTCATCCAGGGGGGTTGCGTCTTCCACGGCTTCGGTTTGATGATCCGTGGGTTCGGCCTCCCCGGATTCAACCTCCTCTTCGCAAGCCCGGGAGTCTTCTGCTGGTTCCATTTCAGGTGCCGGGGATTGTTCTTCCTCCGGGTCAGCGGCAAAATCCGTTTGGGTTTCCTCCATGCTTTCATGGATCGTCTTTACGACCGGAGGTTTATCGGCTTTGGGACCGAGGTTCAAATCCGTAAAGGCAACCATTTCCTCCGATATATCCAATACCTCGGAGGAATCTTCTGCCAGCGATTCCCGCCGGGAGACGGTCGGGTCCGCGGATTCCATGTCTTCAGGATTCGGTGTCCACTCGCCGGGGGGTTCCCCGGTGTCTTCCTGCGCCCGGGTTTCGGAGGCGGATTCCTTGAACTGTTCGGCGATGTATTCCACCGATTCCTGATCAGGTTCATTTAATGAAGAAGTCACAGGGTCCGACTCCCGGCGGTCTTCTCCATGGGCGGTGCTGGTTTCCGGCGATTCCGCGTCCGAACCCGGGACCGCGGCGGCTGAATCCTCGACCTCTGGATATTCTTCGGTCGATGGTTCCGCCAGTTCGCTGGTTGCGTCAGCCTCCGTCGGCGGCGATGTCCACAACTCGAGGCGGGATTCCAGGGAATTCAGTTCAGAATCATCCAGGCCGTAAATTTCATTATTCGTTATTTTTTCCTCAACCTGCGGGGCTTCGGGATTCAGGTTGGCGCTTTCTACTCCTGTGGACGGTTCCTCAGCCTCGATGCCGGATTCCGGGTTTTCCAGTTCCGGCGTTTCGAAGAGGTAAGAATAATCTTTCGTTTCACTCTCAGGGTTCTCGTTGGTGGATGTCCAAAGAGTGCGGTCCGTGTCTTCCGCAGGTGAAACCCCCGGTGCCTCATCGGCGTGGGCGGCCGGATCATCCATGCCTTCCAGAGAACCCTGGACGTCGGGGAAAGACTCCTCTTCCACGTCGTCATCCGGCGCCAATGTTTCAGTTTCCTCGTTAACCAGGTCATTCGCGTCATCATAGGGGTTCGTCCGGCCAGCCTCGGGCGGGGGCTCGTCGGTTTCAGAGGATGGATCGAGGAAGGTTTCCTCAAGGCGTGGATATTCCGCCTCCCGCTCCGGTGCGGCCGGTTCGGATGTCGAAGCGTCTTCGAAAGCGTCCAAAGCCTCCGGGGCAATGGAATCCTGCGCCGGATCGGCAGGAGTTTCGGGTCGCGGGTCTTCGAGGATTGGCGGATTAACCGGCTCCTTCCAGTATCCCGGGTTTTCGTTTTTCTCCGCTTCATGAGAATAGGGTTTTTCTTTTCCGGGAAGGCTGTAGGAACCCTGATATCCGGTGGAATAAGAACGCCACTCCGGTTTTTCCGGTTGGCGGTTCAGACCGGGGTTCCAACCGGATGTTTCGGTGGTCGACGGTTTGGATTCTCTGTGGGAGCGGGCGATCAGAACGATGACCAGAATCAGACCCGGTGCCGCGATCCACCAGAACCCATAATCAGTTCCGGTCTCCGGGCCCGGTTCCGGAGGTAAAAATTCCAGACTTTCATCTTCCAGGCCGGGCTGGGGCGGCTCCGCCGGTTCGGGTTTTGCCGGAAGGTCGGCTTTGGGGGCGGCCGGTTCGGGTGCTTGTGCTGTTTCAAATCCGGATTCGGGCGGCTCCGCCGTGCCGGGTCGCGGCGTGTTGTGAGTCTCCGGCGGTTCCTGTTCCGAGAATTTGGGTGCCTGGGTCAGCAGGGAAAAAGCCTCGTCGGCTTTCTGAATATCCTTTTCGGTAACTTTCGCGACTTCCGATACGTTGAGTAACGCCTGCTCTGCCGGTTCGGGTTCCGCTCCGGTATTTTGCGCCGGGTCGTTGGGAGGCCAGGGTTCTCCATTTCGCCGCAGGTTGATTTCCCGATGGGCCACATACACCAGCCATTTGTTCACCAGCGCGAAAATCCGGTAAATGCCGTGTGATTTTTCCCGTCCCCGGTTCATACCCTTGGCCAGTTTATCCAATTGCCACAAATGTTGCTCCAACTGGGTGCGTCCCTTGTAAAACGGGACCAGAGAGGGTTCCAAACCGGTTTGCAGGTAGTTTTGCTTGCCGAGGGTCATCCTGTTCAAAGCGATCCTCGCCTGGGCGATGGAATGCCGCCCTTCGGTCCGGCCCTGCAACCCCATTTCTTTTTCAAGTGCTTCCAGTTCGGTGTGGATATTGGCGAAGATCAGTTCGGTCAGCGTTCGCCGCGAGGCCTGCGGGATTTGATTCAGGTCCAGCGTTTTATCCCCGAGCAGAACCGTACCGGTGTCGGTAATTTGAGGAGAGGAAACCGTTGNNCGGCAAACAAATAACCTTTAAGGTTAATGTAAGTTATTAGAGAAAGAAAAAGGACGGCCGCTGCCAGAATTGAGGGAACCGCAGGCCGAGGGGTTCGGGCCCCCGGGTTTTTGGGCGAAGGGCGAAGCATTTTGGGAAAAAAACCTTTTAAATCACGCTTCATTAAGCCGTACCAGACAGAGGGTCCATGGTTGACTTTTTATTATACCAGCATTGGCAGAATTTACCTAAAAAAGGAGGTTTTCGTTAGACCTTTTTGAGCGTATTTTAATCCTCCATTTCGGTCTTATTAACCCTAACCTCTGAAATATCCCATGAAAAATCAGCCGGGGCCGATTCAATGGCGGAAAACAATCATAGGGTCCCCGGGTTTAAAACCGTTTTCCAGGTTATGAATCGGGGTTATACAGCACCACGGGTTCCTGTTCGCCGGGTATGCTGCGGGCGACGATGGCCCGGGCGGGTTCCGTATCGCTGAGGTTCACCGGCTGGTGCGGCACCCCGGGGGGAATGAACAGGAAATCGCCGGTTTCGGTGATCACCGACTCCTTCAGTCCTTCCCCATACCGATTTTCCACCCGGCCTTCCAGGATGTAGATACCGGCTTCGAATCCGTCGTGGTAATGCGGTTCGGCTTTCCCGCCGGGGGGGACCTCCACCAGGTGCATGGACAGTTCGCGGGTTCCGGCGGATTGGTCCGATAGTCCTATAAAATAATTGAGATTCCGTTTCGCGGTCGAATCCTTGTCCAATTGGATCCTGACCAGTTTGGACTGCTTTTGGGCGATATTTTTTTTGGGCATATTCTTCCTCCTTATTTTGATATTTTACCGTCATTTCAGGATCAGGGGGGAGCGGCTTTTTTCTATGTAAGGAAGTTCAAAAGGGATCGACCTAGGATTGAATTCATAATTTCCGTGAATTGTTTTGCGGGATGAATTCTCCCAGCCTCTGACCAGAGGTTGGCCCTCCCAGCGTCCTCCTGTTCAGGGCGGCAACACCCTGGGCAGGAGGCGCCTTATATTCTCCCCCGGCCAGAACCTGCCTTGGGGAATGCAAACCCTTATTTTGTATGCGGTCCGCGGGTTTGACCGGGTTTCGGCCCTGTGCTAGAATCGGCCCCATTGAGTTGGAAAGAATCCTGACCGTCTTTTTTTTCATCTTATCTCAAAATTATCCCTGATAAATGGAGTAATTGTGGGCATTTCCTTTACAAAAATGAGCGGCAGCGGCAACGATTTCGTCATTATCGACAACCGCGAGCCGAAATTGGACCCGGAGACCAAGCGGGATTTCGTCCGCAAAGTCTGCCATCCCAAATCGTCCGTGGGCGCGGACGGGGTGATTTTTGTCGAGAACTCGGAGACCGCCGATTACAAGTGGGATTTTTACAATTCCGACGGCTCCTCCGCGGAGATGTGCGGCAACGGCGGACGGTGCGTGGCCCGTTACGCCTACGAGCGGGGCATCGCTCCTCAAAAACATGCGTTCGAGACGGTGGCGGGGTTGATTGAGGCCGAGGTCAACGGGCCGGTGGTCAAAGTCAAACTGACGCGTCCGGAAAACCTGCAGAACGATCTGGAAATCGCGTTTGACGGTCAGCAATACCAGGTCGACAGCCTGAACACCGGGGTGCCGCACGCCATCGTGTTTTCCAAAAATGTCGAGGCCGAGGATCTTCAGACGATCGGGAAGGGTATTCGTTACCATTCGGTTTTTGCGCCGGCGGGGACCAATGTGGATCTGGTCGAAAAGAAGGACGGCAACGCCCTCAAAGTGCGGACTTATGAACGCGGCGTGGAGGGGGAAACTCTCGCCTGCGGTACCGGGGTGGTGGCCTCGGCGATTATCGCCGCCCACAAATTTAAAATCGAATCCCCCATTCAAGTTGAAACCCGTGGCGGGGAGATTTTAAAGGTCCATATCGAACCCTCGAACGGGTCCTTGCCCGTGGTCTATCTCGAAGGGCTGACCAAAATCGCGTTTGAGGGTCAACTCGTTGAATTGTAATTTCCGGGAAGAAAGAAGCGGGCATGTTTAAAGGTTCCCTGGTGGCCATTGTCACCCCATTCAAAGACGGCCGGGTGGATGAGCAGGCGTTCCGCGATCTGCTGCAGTTTCATATCGAGAACGGCACCCACGGGGTGGTGCCGTGCGGAACCACCGGCGAATCCGCCACTCTGACCAATGAAGAGCACCACCAGGTGATTTCCATCGCAGTGGAAGTCTGCAAGGACAAGATTTCCGTGCTGGCAGGGACCGGGTCGAATTCCACCCGCGAAGCGATTGAGATGACCCAGTTCGCCCAGAAGGCCGGCGCCGACGGCGCGTTGCTGATCACTCCGTATTACAACAAGCCGACCCAGCAGGGAATGTATGAACATTTCATGGCGGTGGCGAAGGAAACCGATCTTCCCATCATTCTCTACAATGTGCCCGGGCGAACCTCCGTAAACATGTTGCCGGACACGGTAGCGCGTCTGAACGCCGACCAAAAGAATATCATCGGCATCAAGGAGGCGTCGGGTTCGCTCAACCAGATCAGCGAGGTGATCGACCAGTGCGGGGAGGACTTCGTCTTGTTGTCCGGGGATGATGGATTGTTGTGGCCGATCCTGGCGATCGGCGGCCAGGGCGTCATTTCCGTTTCCGCCAACCTGGTTCCGGAAAAAATGGCGCTGTTATGCGACCGGGCGACCCACCGGGATATGGACGGCGCCTCCTCTCTGCATTATGAATTGTTGGCGCTCAACGAGGCCATGTTCATCGAAACCAGTCCGGTGCCGGTGAAAACCGCACTTTCGCTGATGGGTAAAATTTCCGGTGAGGTCCGGCCTCCGCTGGCCCATATGTCGGAAGAACATCTGACCCAGCTGAAGGCAATCCTCAGGCAATACGATTTAATTTAAACCCTTCCCCGCGATCGATCATGAAATTCCGCCGCCCGCGGGTTTCTTCTTGCAAATCCGGTTCGGTTTGTTGTCCAATGAGAAAAATATATTTCCAAGGAGGTTGAATTGATCAAGCTGGGTGTGGTCGGCGCCGCCGGCCGAATGGGGAAAACCATCGTGTCCTGCATTGAGGATACCCCGGGAGCGGAGCTGTGTTGCGGTACCGAGGCGCCGGGCAATTCTGCCCTGGGTCAGGATGTGGGAGAGCTGGCGGGCATCGGTAAAAAGAATATTCCTCTTCAGGATGATCTGGCGGCGATGATGCGGACCTGTGACGCGGTTATCGATTTTTCCACCCCGGAATCCAGCATGCGGACTCTGAACGAGGCGGTGGCGCAGAAAAAAGCCGTGGTGTTCGGGACCACGGGTTTGTCCGAGGCGGAAAAAGACCAAATCCGGGAAGCGGCCAAATCCATTCAATGTGTGTTCGCCCCCAACATGAGTATCGGTGTGAATGTGCTGTTCAAAATAGTTCAGGACGTGGCCGGAATTCTGGGAGATGCGTACGATGTGGAGATCGTCGAGGCCCACCACAAATTCAAGAAGGACGCGCCCAGCGGCACGGCGGTGCGTCTTTCCGAAGTGGTGGCGGATGCCTTGAAACGCGATCTGAATGAAGTGGGCGTTTACGGGCGCAAGGGATTCAGCGAGGGCCGGGGTCCGAAAGAGATCGGCGTGCATACCTTGAGAGCCGGCGACATCGTCGGCGAACACCGTGTTCTGTTCGGCGGCATGGGCGAGACGCTGGAGATCATGCATCGCGCCCAGAGCCGGGAAACCTTTGCCCGGGGTTCCATTCGCGCCGCGCAATGGGTGACCGGTCAACCTCCCGGTTTGTATGACATGCAGGATGTCCTTGGATTGAGGGAGAAATAACATGTCCGGCTGGCTTTTTCCATTGAACCGGCGGGTGTTTTTGAAGACGTTTTCGTTTTCCGCGCTGGCCTCCCTGTGGCCGCGGAAGAGCGCGGGCACGGTTAATTTCCAGAACAATAAAAATATTCCTTCCAACTATATTCAGAACCGGGACGTTCCCGGTTTTTACATTCGCAGCGCCAACCCCTTTGTCGGGGTCAACCCCCAGGAATGGACCCTGTCTGTGGGCGGGCTGGTCAAAACGCCGATGACTTTCAGTTATGAAGACTTGTTCGGATTTCCCAGGGTGTCGCAGGTTTCCCGGCTGAAATGCGTGGAATGCTGGTCCGCCAAGGCGACCTGGGAAGGTTTCCGCTTTCAGGAGCTGGTGGACAAGGTGCAGCCGGACCCGAAGGCGAGATACGTTTCCCTCCAGTCCGCCGATTCGTATTACGAGAGTTACGCGCTGGAAGAGTTGCTGAGGCCGCGGGTGCTGATGGTTCTGCGGATGAACGGCCAGGCGCTCAGCCGGGACCACGGATTTCCCCTGCGGGTGATCGCCCCGTTCAAGTACGGCTATAAAAACATCAAGTATATTACGAATATCCGGTTTACCGATTCCCGCGACCGCAATTACTGGGCGGATTATGGTCCGTACTCCGTGGACGGCACTATTCAGCCGGGCGTCGATCACCCTCTCGACTATAACAAGAAACCTCTTCCCATCAACGGCGGCGAGGTGTTTCACTTTTTTGACTCGCGGCCGGCATCCCCCAAAGTCCCCCGATGAACCACCGGCGGTTTCTGGTCCTGCTGGTGTGCTGCGGCTGGCTGTTTGCCTGCTCCGATGACGCCGTGGAGCAGATTGAGGTTAAAGTTCCTTCCCATGTGACGGTTCCCGCAGGCATGGTCTTTATTCCTGAAGGCGAGTTTGTCTACGGCCATCGCGAAGATCCCAGGACCGCTCTCGGCCGGAAAGTTTTTCTGAAAGCCTTTTTGATCGACCGTTATGAATTGTCGCGCGGCGAATATAAAAAATTGAACGCCGGTTACCGGTTCACACCCGGAAAGGAAAAATTCCCCGTGACGCATGTGACCTTTGGTGAGGCGCAGGCCTATTGCCGATCCGCCGGCAAGCGTCTTCCCACCGAGCGGGAATGGGAAAAAGCGGCGCGCGGTCCCGACGGGCGCAAATGGCCGTGGGGCGGATATCAAAAGCATCCCAACAACGGTTTTTCAGGGTTCATTCCGGAGCCGGTGGACAGGCGCAGGGAGTGGATCAGCCCTTATGGGATATACGGCATGGGGCACAACATGTGGGAATGGACAGCGGACGATTGGGACTACAACGGCATGCCGGGTTCCGAGAAAGGGAAGTACAAGGTGATTCGGGGGGGATTGTACCAGTCCCACCTCAAGATCGATTTTTCACCGACCTGGGCCCGCAATTTCATGGAGCCGTCGGCGCGTTACAATTTTATTGGATTCCGTTGCGCCCGGGATATCGGGTGAAGGGTTCGGGGTGTCAGGCCGGAGGAGTTTCCGCCAGGGCTTTCAGATGTTCCCACTCCTGGAGAACGTTCGAACAGCTCCGGAAGTAAAACCTGAAAGGCGCGCCATGGGTTCAGCCTTAATGGGAACGGGGTCCGGGAAAATCCCCTATCCGTTTCAACAGGGGATTAAAAAACCAAACCCGGGTTTATTGCTCGACCTGGACTTCCCCCAGTATCTTCAGAATGCGTTGCATGTCATAATTTTTCAAATGGATTTTCAGGTTTTCGGCGAGCGCCTTGCCCCCCTTGCCGGTTTCGATCAAAAGAGGCAATGACTTGCGAAGGCGGGTGACATAATGCAATTCCGCGGCCTCCTTCAGGGAGAGATGCAGGTCTTTCGGAATATGGATTTGGGAATAATCCACTGGGTCTGGCACCCTGTTTTCGGCCTCGGCCGCTTGGGTATTCTGATAAATAAATTCGACCCCCAACAGGTTTTTGAGACATTCAAACACGGCATTGGCCTGAAACGGTTTTAAAATCACTTCATGGGAGCCCAGCTTTAAATACTGTTCCCGGTCGTGCTGCATCGCCGAGGCGGTAATCGTGACGATTTTGAACCGTTGCGGCCCAAATTCCTCCATGATCTGGGAAATCGCCTCCTTGCCGTCCATCACCGGCATTCGAATATCCATGAAAATAATGTCCGGCTGATGCTGTCGAACTGCCTCGAGAGCCATGGCTCCGTTTTCCGCTTCCACCACGGTCACTCCGATATTGGTCAGCAGGTGAGCCAGCACCGCGCGATTGTCCGGATTGTCGTCGGCCACCAGGGCTTTTACCTGATGAGAGTCCGCCAGACGAAACACATTGGGGATGCCCTTGGGGTTTGAATCCTCTTTTTCCTGTGAGGGCGGCAGGCGAAGGGTAAAATAAAAAGTCGATCCTGTGTTGAGCTCCGATTCGACATAGAGTTCGGAACCCATCAGTAAAACCTGCCTGCGGCAAATGGCCAGACCCAGTCCGGTGCCTCCTTTTTTGATGCCCTCCGCATCCTGCTTGAAAGGTTCGAAAATGGTTTTTCGCGCTTCTTCGGGAATGCCTTTGCCGGTATCGCTCACCTCCAGCCGGTAAAAGTTATTCTTTTGGGGAAGGATATTGAAAGAGACCGAACCCGAATCGGTAAACTTGATGGCGTTGCTCATCAGGTTGACCAGGACCTGGCGCAATTTTTCTACATCGCCGAACAAGCGGCAGTTGTTTTCCGGTAATTTCAACAAATCCAGTTTCAGATTTTTTTCATCCGCTTTCAGCTTGAATATAGAGGCCAATTCGTCGATGAGCTCGTTCATATTAAAATTGGCGAGGTTCAATTCCATCCGGCCCGCCTCGATTTTTGAAATATCCAGAATATCGTTGATAATGGACAGCAAATTTTTTCCGCTGGTATTGATGCGTTCCAGGGAATTGTAATGATCGGAGGTCAGAGTCCGGTCTCTTTGCAGAATCTGGGAATAACCCAGGATGGCGTTCAGCGGGGTGCGGATTTCGTGACTCATGTTGGCGATGAAGGCGGTTTTGGCGGAGTTGGCCGATTCCGCATGGATTTTAGCTTTCTGCAATTCCTGCTCAAAACTTTTTCGGTCCGTGATGTTGGTGGAAAGGCCGCAGATAGCATAAATCTGCTGGTTGGAGTCCCGGAGAGGAAATTTGACGGTCAAGTAGGTCTGCGTTTGGTTTTTGATCTGGAACGATTCTTCCACCTCCAGCGGCTGTCCGGTATCCAGAATGATCCGGTCGTGCCGGGCAAACCGTTCCGCCACCTCCGGGGGCAGAATGTCGCGGTCGGTTTTGCCCCGGACCTGTTCAGTAGAGAGAAAAAACAATTTTTCAAACTGCCGGTTGACGAAGACATAGCGCAGGTCGATATCTTTCATGTAAACGACGGCGGGCGAAAAATCGAGAATATTGCGGAGCCGCTCTTCGCTTTCCCGGTGAGCGTTTTCAGATTTCCGGCGGGTTTGAACTTCCTTTTCCAAATCCTGGGTGCGTTCCTGAACCTTGGCCTCCAGTTGATGGTGGGCTTCCAGCAGGGCGGAATCCCTTTGCTGGATCTGGCTCAACATATCGTTGAATTTATCCACCAGCAGGCCGACTTCGTCAGCGCTTTCATTGACCGCCCGCAGGGCGTAATTCTCCTCCATGGAAACCCGTTTGGCAAGGTTGGCGAGATGGAGGATGGGGGCCGTTATGGTTTCCTGAAGTTTGGATGACAACAAAATCGCCACCAGCATGGAAATGACCAGGACGAACACCGCGATAATGCCGTACTGCTTTAATCGCTCATAAAGGTTCTGCAAGTCGGACTTGATGAAAATGGTGCCCACCTGTTCCCCGTTAAACCGGATGGGACGATAAATCTGGATATATCCCTGCTCAAAATAGTTGCCCTTCTCTCTGGGCTGGGCCAGCATCCGGGCTTTCTTTGCCCCGTCCCTGTTATAGAAAGCGAACAGGCGATTGTTCTTGTCATACAATCCCGCTGAAACCACCCGCGGATCGATTCTGAGGGTCTGAAGGATTTTCCGGCCTTCGTCTGTATCGTTGAATTGCAGAGGAGCGACGCTGTTTTCCCCGATGATTTCCGCAAGGCTGGACAGTTCACGGGTTTCGGTCTGGCGGAAAGCCAGCAGGTCATACAGGGCAAAACCCACCGCGGCCAGAATCAAAGCCACACTGGTGGTGAGCATGATGATGCGCCTTAATTTATCCCGGATCGATACGTATTTTAATAACGCCATGACGATTTCATCAGCCGTTGAGGGTTATCCCTCCAATCGTGTTGACCTGCTTTCAAGATAAAATGAATCTGGAAGGGAAATTACCGTAGAAAGTGAAAAGGGCTCCACCCGGAAAGTGGAGCCCTTCCCAAAGTCAAGGGAGCTTCCTTAAAAAAGCTAGAGCCCTTTTAAGGAGGCTCCCGTTAGTTCTGCACTAGACAAGGGATCACCTCCTTTCATCCAGGGGGTGAATCGGCATGCCCAGAGCTCCCCTGGCGCTCCGGGCAATTCCTTGACTATAGATTGGACCAGCTTTTTACAAATGTCAAAAAGGTTTTTACGAAAAACCGGACTCAATAATATTGAAGGCGGGGAGCTTTTCCACCGGGAAATTCAGGTTGGGAGAAAGAGGAAAAAGCAGGCGGGAGCGCCCGAATCTCGATACCGGTTGTTCAGTAGCCTTTCAAGTGGGAAAGAATTTGAGCGGCGGCTTCGGAAAACAATTGGTCTTCCGTGCCCCCGGTCAGCCCCCCCCGTACCCAGGTTTTTATATTCCAGGCGCCCAATACCCCCTTTTTCCCGATCAGGGCCACTTTGACGGTCAGCACAGCGCGGGAACCGTCATCGATTCCCAGGGTGGCCAGACGTTTCAGGCGGCTGCCGGAATCATATTTGGTGATTTTATAGGCCAGTTGATATTTGGCGTCTTTCTTGTCTTCGGAAACGATCAGGATCGATTGGGACAGATGGTCCTCCAAAGCCAGACGCATACGCAAGCCGGCATCTTCATATCCTGTTTCCTGTTGGGTCACATCCTTTAAATAAACGGTATTCCGGTTGAGTTCCCAGCGCTTATGGGTCACCGACTGGGTACCGGAACAGGCCGTCAAACCCCAAACCACCAGGCAACCGAAAAGGAATATTTTGTTCATCATCTGTTCTGAATCGTGTTGAATATTTGTTTGAGGCGCATTCTACCAGAACCGGCCCGGCTATTGCAAAAGAAGGGGAATCCTCAGCCGAACCAGTGCATGACTTTTTCTTCAAATTCGCTGAACCAGATTTGGAGTTCCATGGGGATCAGGCTGTTGAAATAGGTGAGATATCCCTGTGCAAGGGCGAAGCCCAGCAAAATCAATAATAACCCGCTGAACAGGTTGGTGGTGTGGAGCAGGAACGTATGCCCGCCGATGGCGATGTTCCAGGCTTTTCCCCGCAGGAGCCGCCAGAACCAGCCGTCTTTGCTGAGGTGACTGCAAACCGAGGCCAGCAGGATCAACGGCGAACCCAAACCCACCGCGTAAAAAAACAGCAGTGACATTCCCTGAATCACGGTTTTGTTCGAGGCGGCCAGAATCAGGATGCCGGACAGGACCGGGCCCACGCAGGGCGTCCAGCCCATAGCAAAGGTGGCGCCAAACAGAAAATATCCCGCCAGGGTGGACTTGGGGGCGCTTTTGAACTCGGCTCCAGAAAATCCTTTTCCGGCGATGGTCATAATGCCGAAAAGCAGAATAAAGATGCCGCCCCAGAAGGTCAGGGAATCGAGATAACTTCTCAGCAGGTTCCCCAGAAAACTGGCGGAAGCGCCCATCATCACAAATAAAAACGCCAGGCCGCAGAAAAAGGCGAAGGAGTTGAGGGTCATCCGGCCGCGGCTGGTTTGGGCGGTAATCGCGAAGTACGCCGGTAAAATGGGCAGGGTGCAGGGCGACAGAAAGCTGAACAGGCCGGCCAGCAACGATAAGATCGAAAGCACCACAATGCCTGATTTGGGCAGTGTCGTTTCCGGTTGAAAGGGACTCAACGCCGGGCCGGGACCGGTTTCCGCCGATGCGGAGGGCGTCGAATCTTCAAACAGGGAACCGCCGGGCGCCGGCAAAGACGGTTTGAGTCCGCCGCCGGGAAGCGCCGCGGATTGTGATTTGGGTGCGCGGTCACTGACACAGCGGAATCCGACATCCGGCGCGCTCTGGTCCGGAGGGGAATAATGACGGTATCCCGACCGCGTGAGTTCCTTGAGAACCCGGGCGTAGGCCGTTCCCGGGAAATGCCCGATATCGGAAACCGACGCTCCCCGAATCACTTTGTATCCCTGCTGGAAATGCTCACTTTGAAAGGTGCTGTTCGGATAGGGACCGTAATCGTCGTTCACCCATTCCCAGACATTGCCGACCAGGTCCTGCACCCCTTCCGTGGAGTTACCCTCGGGAAAGGACCCGACCTCTGTCACCGGAACTTTGGAACCGATCTTATCGGGCAGGTTGGCGCGGCCGGGCTCAAAGGTGTTGCCCCAGGGATAACGCCATCCCTGCGTACCGCGGGCGGCGCGTTCCCATTCTTTTTCCGAGGGCAGGCGCTTGCCCGCCCACTGGCAGAAATTGGCCGCGTCGAACCAGCTGACCCCGGTTACCGGATAATCGCCCTGATCTTTGGGAAACCGGGTTTTATCCCATTTGGGCGGAGAGGCATAATAGCCCAGTTTCTCGACCAGAACTTTGTATTCGGGATGGACGGGTAAATGGTCCAGGAAATTTTTATAGCGGCGGTTGGTGACTTCGTTCCGGTCGATATAAAAACCCTTAAGAAACAGTTTTTGCTCCGGCTGTTCATCCTGATAGAGCGGTTTGGGAATGCCCAGGGAGGGCCCCAGCGCTTCCTCGTCTTCCTGGTTGGTGCCGAATATAAACTGCCCTGCGGGAATAAACACCATATCCGCTTCCAGCGGGTTGTCCGGTCCATTGTCATGCGCTTCGACCGGGGACGCCGCGGACAGCAAACCCATCACCCCAAGCAAACATCCGGCGGCCAATAAGAGGGGTTTAGACATAAGAAGGGTTTATCGGGCGGCTGGAGGGTTGGGGGTTTTCCCCAGCAGTTGATCAAAATAAAGGAGGGTGCCGGGTTCGGCCCAGTTTTTAGCACCGTTCAACACTCCGATAATTCGTCCCTGGGGATCGATTAAAAATGTGGTGGGCAGGCTGATCACGCCGTACTGGTTGCTGACTTCACTCTTCGGGTCGAGGCCTATGGGAAAAGTCAGTTTCTGCGCTTTAATGAAAGGTTCTACGACCTGCGCGCCAAACATATCGTTGGAGATGGCGATCACCGTCAGCCGGCGGTGTTTGAATTTCTGATGCAAAGTTTCCAGCGAGGGCATTTCCATTTTACAAGGGCCGCACCAGGTGGCCCAGAAATTGACCAGCAGGTACCGCCCCCGGTAATTTTTCAAAGCCAGATCGGATCCCTGGAGGGAAACCACCGAAAAGTTGGGAGCGGGGGGGTCTTCATCGCCCAGGGAAGGAACGGCCGGCCACACCACCCACAAAACCAGAATTCCAGCCCAGAGACCGGATTTCCGGAGGAGGATGGACAGGCGTCTGCCGGCATTGCGCCGGACGGCTATGGGGCTTTTAAAATTGATACCAATCATTCAATTCCAAACTACAGGACCCGGGACCGGTTACTCCACCGCCTCGATACAACGAACCATGGGAATGGCTTTTTTCAACGCGCGCTCGATGCCCATTTTCAGGGTCATCGTGGAACTGGAGCAGGAACTGCAAGAGCCCACCAGGCGTACTTTGACAATCCCTTCATCGATATCCACCAGTTCGACGTTGCCGCCGTCCTGCATAAGTTGTGGACGGATGGATTCGAGGACCGATTCCACTTCCTCTTTCATTTCATCCACTTGGTTACGCCCCTCAATTGTTTATTGAATATTACTCGCCGACCAAGGTTTCTTTCTTGGCCAGGAGCTCTTCTTTGGTTTCAACGTGATCCGGATCATTGGGAATACAGTCGACCGGGCAGACTTCCACGCATTGGGGTTCTTCATACCACCCGACACATTCGGTGCATTTTTCCCAGTCGATGACATAAACCTCATCACCTTCGGTGATGGCTTCGTTCGGGCATTCCGGTTCGCACACTCCGCAATTCACGCAGTCTTCAGTAATCATTAAAGCCATTTTATATCTCCTTCAATAAAACGGGCAGGCCCGCTTCATGTCTCATAAGGGATTTTTTCAAATTTACGGGTTTCAACACTCCACTCAAAAAAAGCTTCTTCCTTGATCGCCCCATTATACACCGAGATGACCAGATAACGCGCATCCGGATACGTCGGTTCTCCATCGAACAGGGCCAATTTCTTGTCCTCATCCGAAAAATAGGCGTCGTGGTCCGGATGAGAGTGGTAAAACAGCTTAATCGTCAGATTCCTTTGTTCCACCTCTTTCATGATCCGCATCAATTCCCGGGGATCGATGTAGTAGGCGGTGCGGGCGTCCCGGGTATAGGTTTGCGGGTCTTTGGCGTGCAACTCGTTTTGAATATTGGTGCAGGGGAAAATCAGATCTTCTTCCGGGCTATCCGGTTTGCCGATCACCACCCCGCAGCATTCAAAAGGATATTCGGTCAACGCCTGTTGCCGCGCCCCGGTCAGCATGTCCTCGCTTACAGGAATCATAACAATTTGAGTCTATTTTGAAACGTGGGAGGTTGCTTTGTCAATGGGTTTCTAGGGGGTGGCGCAATCTGTCGGCAGGTCCCTCCAACACCCCCATTCCCATGATTTTACAGGAATTCCGCCTCGCCGGCCCGGATCACACGTGGGAACGCACCACCAGGTGGTCGGTCACCTCAATCTGGCAGGCCAGGCGGAGATTGGGATTTTTTTTCAGGGCTTTGGCCAGATTGGAGTTTTCGATGTCGTTGCGCGGCGCCACGTTGCCGGATACGATTTCCACCCGGCAGGAAGAGCACAAACCGCGGCCGCGGCAGTTCAGCAATTTGAAAATATGCGCGTAAATACCTATTTTCGAGGCAATTGCAGCTTCCCGCAGGTTGACCCCGGATTCCACCTGAATGGTCCGGTTTTGCTTTTCAAAGGTGATGTTTAGCATGCTTCGATCTGAACAAATTCTCCCAGGGTTCCTTTTCCAAAATATCCGTGAAACGCACTGCCCACGGTGGAGCAAGCGGTCGTCATATGAACATACTGGGCGGCCCCGTCATCGGCTTTCAACACGCCGACCTGGGAATAAGGCGGTATCTTGCCACCACAATTGGCGCATTCAACGGAATACTTCACGCATTGAGCCAGCAGGCAGGAGGGGCACAGGACGGGATGAAATACATGAATTTCCTGCCGGTCAAAATCCACGACCGTCGGGGACTCCGTCACCGGAGCATTGCAATCGGTACAGGGGCGCTGGATTTTGGGGCGGACGGTTTGCTTCATGATTTTGAGCCGGCTTGCCTCGTGCCTTTAAATAAAGGGCACATTGTACACCAAAGCCGGTCAATTGATGCAAACTTTTCTCATGGTCTCAAAATTGTCGAGGACGATCCCGGCGCCCTTGACGATGCTGACGAGAGGTTCCTCCGGAACAAAGGTCTTCAGGCTGGTGGTTTCTTCAATCAGCTTGTCGAGGCCCCGGATCAAGGCGCCGCCGCCGGTCAGATAAATTCCGTTGGAATAAATATCCGCGGATAATTCCGGCGGGGTTTTCTCCAGGGCCCGCATGACCACCGTCAGGATGGCGGAGACGGGTTCCTTCATGGCTTCCCTTATTTCACCGTCGTTGATGATGATGGAAGTGGGAACGCCGGTTTTCACGTTCAATCCCCGGACTTCCGTGGTCAGCATGGGAGAAATGGGAAAGGCGCTTCCGATCTGGATTTTAACGCGCTCCGCCTCGAAGATGCCGATGTTCAAGTGATGCTGAAGCCGCATGTAGCGCAGAATGGATTCGTCCAGCTCATCTCCGGCCACCCGGATGGACTCCCCATAGGCAATGGCGGAAAGTGAAGTGACCGCCACGTCCGTGGTGCCGCCGCCGATGTCGATGACCATATTGCCTTCCGGTTTGTGGACGGGAATCCCGACGCCGATGGCCGCGGCCATGGGTTCCTCGACCAGATGGACATCCCGGACGCCCGCCATGGTGGCCGCGTCGATCACCGCTTTTTTCTCGACCTGGGTGATGCAGGTCGGTATGCCCACCACCATTCGCGGCTTGATGAAACGGTAGTTCTTCAGGATTTTTTGAATGAAGTGGCTGATCATTTTGTTGGTGATTTCGAAATCCGCGATCACGCCGTCCTTCATGGGGCGGATGGTCTGAAGTTTGCCGTGGGTGCGGCCGTGCATGCGCTTGGCTTCCAGGCCCACCGCCTCGACTTTATTGAAGCCGGTCCCGTTTTTGCTGACCGCCACCACCGAAGGCTCGTTCAACACGATTCCCTGGTTCTTGACGTAGACCAGGGTGTTGGCGGTGCCCAGATCGATGGCCACATCGGCCGCAAAATAATCCGTGAAATTTTTAAACAGGTTTTTAACCATGTGCCTTTTCTTTCGTTTGCGATGCCTGGGCCCAGGACGTCTCAATCAGGATTTTCAAATCATTGCCGTCGGTTGGAAAGGAGGCCAGCCCGTAATCAAATTCCACCGCCACCGCCTCGCCGGCGATGGAGATATCCAGCTCGGACAACTCTTCTTGAAGGGTCTGTTCCCGTTCGTACGCCTCTTCTTCCGTGATGCCGATCAGGAGCAGGACCAGCCCGGAATTCATCCATTTGCTGATAAGCTTTAAGGTCGAAATTCTTTCCGACAGGTGAAGGGCCATCTGATCCAGCAGAGCCTCCAGTTCCTGGGAGTCTTGGTCTGGAAACAGGACGTTGATATTGGCGATATTGATGGAGATCACCGCGACCGGGGAATCCCGATTGATGATTTCCGCCTCAAACGATTTCAAATGCACCGGCAGGAACCCCGAGTCGGCCTCGGGAATATTCTTATAGGTTTTTAAAATATACTCCGGCGAGCGGCGGGACTCCGAACCGCTCAGGACGGATTGCGCGAAGGCGGTCATCAGGGTCAGCTTGTCCAATTCCCGCTGTCTCAATCCGTCGGGTTGTTTCGTGCCGCAGACCACCATCCCCAGCATCCGTTTTTCGCTGATGATGGGAGCGACCATCAGGGAACGGAAGGTTTTCAATTCTTCGTTTTCATCAAATACCACTTCCGTCCGGTTCATGGTATTGCGAATCAATACAGGTTGACCGCGGTCGAGGCAGGTGCCGCACAGCCCGGTTCCGGACTCAATCGTCAGTGACTTCAGACTTTGTCCCCAACCTTTGCTGTGTGTGACGCGCCCTACGCCGTCGTTCTCCATCCAGACCACCGCCGTGGCATCGCTATGAATCAGGGTGCGGGGGACGTTGAGAAACCGTTCGCTCAACGCTTTGCGGTGTGGAGATTCGGCCAGGAACCGGCACCATTTCATCATGGGCTGAAAATCCGGCGGCTCGCCGTCGATCCAGTTCGGGTTCTTGTTTTCCAGGCTTAAATACCATGCCATCTGATCCGCGAAACCGAGAATCAGTTTTTCAAGTTTGGGAGTGAAGCTGTAGTTTTCCTTCGAGTCCACCAGCAGGACTCCTTCCAGGTCCTTGCGCACCACGGGAACGACCATCAGACCTTTGATGTCTTCATCGTGGGTGTACCAGATCATTTCAGGAATGTCTTTAATGGAAAAATCTTCGGTGATCGGTTTTTGAAGCAGGGCCGCTTTGCCCGGCAGACTGTTTTCATCGATGGGAATTTCGGCACCGGTATCCAGATGCGAACTCAGGGTCAAATGGGCCCGCAGTTTTAAAGTTCCGGTTTCCATGTCCGTCTGATAAAGAGCGGTGGTGAAGGCGTCCGCGACGTTGCTGGTGAGCTCGATCAGATTAGATAAGGCATTTTTGGAAGACATATGTTATAAAGGCTTTCGAACAGAGAGATTCAATAAGAAAAATTAGCCCTCTGGAGCTTCGCGAGAGGCGAATTTTCCGGAGTTCACCCTCATCCTGGGGAGGGCGTGGCCGTTCTTCCGTCTAACAAGGGAACGTGGGAAAATGACAAGCCTTCCTGAGAAGGGTTGAATCAAAAAAATCCTTACATTTCAAATATTTTAAAGGGTGTCCCCAGGGGTGTCAATTGTTTTGCAGAAGGTCCATCGGATACCATAATGAGGTGGCTGTAACTGATGAATAAACAACCAAACTCCTTGACAGAAATGGAGGCGGTTTATATACTCCTACCTTCTTTTTTCGGGTCCCCAAGTCGGGAAGTATAAAAATGGGCTGATAGCTCAGTTGGGAGAGCATCGGCCTTACAAGCCGAGGGTCACAGGTTCGAGCCCTGTTCCGCCCACCATTTTTTCGAACTCCTGCCCGGAGGGGGAACGGGTTGACCGGAAACGGCCCGCATGGATCATCGGGCACCCCATAAGGTCCCCCCTTGTCAGGAGGCCCGGGGAATTCTTTCTTCAGAGGTTGAAGATTATGAAAGCTTCTCTTGCAAGGCAGGCGTTCTTGCGGGAGAATGATGCCTCACACCATACGACCGCGGGGTCGTAGTTCAGTTGGTTAGAACGCCGGCCTGTCACGCCGGAGGTCGCGAGTTCGAGTCTCGTCGGCCCCGCCATTTTTTCAAGAGTTGACCGCTTGCGGCCAACTCTTTTTTAATTTTTCTCTCCTTGATTAGTCCTCTCGTTTGCCGGTTTGGCGGAAAACTGTGAAAAAAAAACCGGGAACCCCGGGGTTCCCGGTGTGGTTTCCTAATGAACCGGCAGGGTGACGACGATGCCTCCCATCACATCCCGCAACTTGAAGTCCTGCTTTTGACTTTTGGGGTGAGCGTTGTGGCACTCCACGCAAGCCGGGGTGACGGCATAATCCGGATAAATGGATTGAAAAAACAGCTTGCGCCCCACCTTGACCTTTCCGATGTAGGGACGGATGGGATGGTAAGAAACGATTTCCAGCCCCATTGATTCAAACTCGTTCCCCGGCAGGTTGTTTGAATTGATAGGCCACAGGCTGATCAATTGAAAGTCCAGTCCCAGTTTTTTTTCCCGGATCAGACGGCTGGTGTTCATCAGAAACTGCGCCGGAAGCATCAGGGTATTCTCGGATTCCCAATGTTCGCTGACGGAAACCACTCCTTTGCGCTCCAAACGATCCACCACGTGCTTCGCGTAAACCGCCCGGTCCGACTCCAGAACGGAATACACGTAATCCGCAACCACTTCCGGGGAAAATCGAAACTGATCGGTGGGTGTTTTATGAAATCGCCGGCCCAGAGGAAGGTTGATGACAATCGCCCCCATGGTATCCCCCACTTTAAAATCGGTTTTGGGGCTTTTCGGGTGACTGTTGTGGCAGGACACGCAAGCCTGAGTCACGGCAATGTCCGGGTAAATGGCCTGGTAATACCACAGCCCTTTGTTTTGAACCACCCAGGTAAAGGGTTGGCCGGGGTTTTGCGCCACCTGTTCGAGGCCGCGTTTTTCAGTGGACGAGCGCGGGGAATTATCCGCATTGATGGGCCACAGGCTGGCCAACCGGTAGCGCATGCCGATCCCCCGCTGATTCGATATCTGGGAAGACATCATTAAAAATTGCGCTGGCAGGGGGAGGCCGCTCTCCTGTTTCCAGTTCTCCAGGGTTTTGACCGAGCGGGATTTGCCCAGCCGGTCTACAATCAATTTGGAATAGGTGGTGCGCCCGGCTTCGATCACGCTATGGACATAATCCGCCGCCTGACGGGCGGGAATTCCGTCAATCTCATGCGAGTGACCGGATTGAACCGGTTTGGAGTAAAACACTAAGAAAGGAATCCAAAACCATAAAAATGACTTCCGGAATTTGAACAGGTTCATGAATAACCTCCTTCCGGGGTAAACCGCCGGGCGGGTCAGTCTTTGCCGCCGCCGGGGTTAATTATTAAAAATGAAAAGAACGCACATGCAAAAACCTCCCTTTTTGGGGTGCATGGGAGGCGCTCCATGGGTCTACAATCTATGAAGGGAATATAGGTCTTTTTTGTGGGAATTCAATGATTCCGGGGAAATAATCGGGGTGACAAGGAATAGGGGCCGTTTTTCCAATACCGCCATTTTCCCCGGAGAGGCCGATTCTGGCCCCTCTCGGGAAAGGCCTGAGTTGAATGGACAGGTTCCACGATTCAATATCGTCCAGACCTATTTGTGCATTTCATAGCTGGCTTCGGCCGCCATGGCGTAATAGGCCATGCTGGTTTTGGCGGCGCGCAGGGCCTGTTCCTGTTCCTCTTCGCTGGCGGCGAAGGCTTTCACCAATTCCAGCGCTTCTTCCGGATGATGATCGTCGTAATGCGCGTGCGCCTTCAGCCAGATCAGCGCTTTTTTGGTCATTTCCACGCCTTCCCGGCCTTCATAGCGGTCGATGTTCTGATAGACGCGCTTCGACCAGATACCCGTCGGACCCTCGATGGCGAAATTGACTGCGGCCACGGCTTCGTGGACCTGACCATAGGTGCAAATCCGCCACAGGTAATTGTTCACCGCGTCGACCGCGGGCTCCGGATAATACTCGGTGCGGGTGTATTCCTTCGAAACGCCAAAAGCCCAGATCCAGTCGCGGTACCAGTCCGCGTGCTTGCGTTCGATGTTGATGTTCTGGATCAGCCAGGTACGCGCCATGTTGTTGCGGTCCGTGTCGCCGGAAGGCACCTTGGCCAGAATCAGAGCCATGTACTTGGGGAAGTTTTCGATCAGCGGGATGAAGTTGGTCATGATCCCCCGAAAGGTCTCGATCGATAGGTCCCCGTCCACCATTTTCCGGAAACAGTTGCCTTCCAGAATTTGCTCCTCGTAAGGCGCCACTTCCTGCAAAAAGTTTTCGACCCAGGCCGGATGTTCCGTAATTTTGACGTTCATTGTTACCTCCTCAGTTTGTGCGAATTAAAAATTAAATAAAAAAATTAAGTGAAACTTGTTTGTTTAAAGAGCAGTCCGCGTGCCAAAACGAAACGGCGGTTGCAGGCAATTCGTAACCTGTTGAGAACAATGAAACAAAGTGGGCTTTCTCGTGCTGATATTCCCTTGGTAAACGGAGCGATCCGTGCATGGTTCCGGGGTTTAACGGCCCTCCCATGCATGGCGTCCATGCATGCCCCGCGGCGGGGGAGGCAATTTGCTGGCAGTTGACGGCTGGCGATGATCCCTGTGCGCACTTCAAGTTTTTCAAGTTCCCTGCGGCGATGCGCCGCGTAAGGCAGGGCCCGGAGCAAATTTCAAAACTTGAAGTGCGCTCTAATATCCTGGTTGGAGAGAAAAGTGGAGCCCATTACCTCCCCTGTTAAGAAAGCTTTGCATAAGTCGCTCCCCTCCTTCCAAAGGAGGGGTTGGGGCCGGGCCAGGCCCGGGCGGGGAAGTCCCCGCTGGCAGCTTGCTGACGGTTCCGGGCAAACACCGATCGTCGGGCGCAATTAATAGTTTTGAAATTTGCCGCGGGCCACGCCCGCCCCTCCTTCCAAAGGAGGGGTTGGGGGTGGTTGATGATTTCATCCTTTTTCTGTCGTTGCCTGATTCATCAGGCTCTTTTTAAAACCGCCCCATGAATGGGGCAACACCAAAAATCGTAAAAGAATATCCGGACTCTTCCGGGTTATGCAAAGGTCTCCCCTGTTAAGGGGCGCTGGAAAGAGAAGGATAGCTGAAGAGGAGCAGGTGAAGGGTATTGAGGGAAAAGTGGAACAGGACACTGCTCTCGATGCGGTCGGTTTTCATGTAGACCCCGCCGTAAAACAGGCCGGCCAGGGTTGCCAGCAGGATGTATTTCCATCCCCCCGCGAAGTGACTCAGGCCGAACAGCACGGAAGCGATCACCAGTGCGGCCGCCCGGCCCCAACGGTGAGGGGTCCAGAGGACGGCGAGTTCCTTCTGGATGAATCCGCGGAACAGGGCTTCCTCCGCCAGACAGGTGAACAACAGCATTTTGGGGAGCCAGATCCAGAACATTTCGGGGAACTTGGGATCGAACCGGATATAACCCAGCGCATAGGAGGCCAGGAGAATGGACACCGCCCCCAGCGCGAAGGCCGGTATCCAGGCCTGAAACATGCGCCGCCAGTCCTGCCGGGACCGGATCAGCGTCTGGCCGAAGGCGAGGATGAACAGGCCGATCAGGGTCTTGTCGAAATTGAAGTACAGGGAATAGGGGAGGGAGTCCGGGCTCAGTTGCAGGTTTTTAATCACCCGCCAGTTGTCGAATCCCGGCAGCCGGTGGAGCGACAACAAACCGGCCATCAGCAGGATGCCCAGGCCGGTGGCCAGTTTGAGATTGCTGGGAAGCGTTGTCCGGTAATATATGAAGGTCAACCCGCCGAATAGAGCGATGGGCGCGAGGGCAATCGGTTCGATCCGGTGCGCCGCCAGTCCGGCGATCACCGCCCCGCCGAGCAGAATGCCCCACAGCACGGGCCGCCGGCTGAACCATAGACTGACCAGCGCCAGTCCGATCAATAGATAGGTAAGAATGGTAATGATTCCCTCCAAAGCCAGGGGGATAGGGTTAGCATTGGGAGGCGTCAAACCCGTGGCATTTTACCGGTTTCAATCAAAAGAATGAATGAAAAAGAAGCGGAGATTATGGTGGATGAAAAATGATAGAGAAGGGTATAGGGGTTTTTCGATAGACCCGCCCCCCGGTAAGGAGAGCTTTGCCTAACCCGGAAGAGTCCGGATATTCTTTTACGAATTTTGTTAGTGCCCCATTTATGGGGCTGTTTTAAAAACCGCCTGATGAATCAGGTAACGACAGAATAAGGATGAGAGCATCAACCACCCCCAGCCTCTCCTTTGGAAGGAGGGGAGCGACTTATGCAAAGGTCTCCCCGGGAAGGGGAGGCCGGATTATTCGGTCCGTCGCCTGGGATGGAGTGCTCGAACGGCAGAGTAAAAAGCTCAACAAGAATAGGGTAAAAGGCGACGGGACCGGATCGTTGGACTACTTTTGACCGACAGGCCGGTTGAAAATCGCGTACACCACGCCAATGACCACCAGGCCGATCAAGCCCTGTCCGCCCAGGGTGGCCAAAATATTGGAAATGCTGTTGATCACATCTCCCTGTACGAAAGGTACGGAGTTTCCAAACAGCACTTGAACGATAATCGCCAGACCCAGCAAGGCGATCCCCGCATCGGTCGTCGTTTTAATCCATTTAGAAATATCGTTTAACATTTTCTTCTCCTCAGAAATTAAACAAAGTTCGAACGTTTTTCCTCCATACCCGGCTCACCTCGGAAATGAAGGAAGGACTTTCCGGGACAAACATTCCCAGAAAACCCCAACTACTTGTTTTCCGCGGACCGCGTGAAAATCGAATAGATCACGGCCACGGCGGCCAAACCCACCAGACCTTGTGCTCCAAGCGCGGCGGTGATTGAGGTAATATTCCCCACCACATCGCCTCCGATAAAGGGAACCACCTTCCCAAACAGGATTTGGAGTACAATAGCCAGGGCGAGCAAAGCCACGCCGACTTCCGTCAGCTTTTTGATCCACGTGACGAGGTCATCAAACTTTTTCATTTGCTTCTCCCAAGTTGTTAATAAACGCCCTAAACAGCCGGGCCCATTAAACTTTTACACCAACTATAATTGTAAGTTCGGTGGTTGGGCTTGTCAAATCCCCAACCAGCCCCAGGGGACCAATAAAGCTAATTAATTCCATAGGTTATATAGTATGCGGCCGGGCTTAAGACCCGTTTTTCAATGGAAAACGCGCACCCACTTACCCTGGATAGACTGATTGTGGTAGAGAGCAAGAAATTTTACAAAGTACCTGTAAAAATGATTATCCGGGAATTCAAGAATGTGGAGGATTCTCCTTTTTGCGGGAAGCTCTTCGGGCGGGAATGGATAGGGTCAACCTCCGATCCAGAAAATTATCCCGGCGGTGATGAGCCCGATGAGTAGCGCGCGCAGGCCCGACCACAGCCAGAAGGCGCCGCTGATCCGTCCCAGAAAAATTCCGAGAAAGAAGATGGCCAGAAAGGAAAATCCAATGGCCGCCTCTAAGGGATCCAGGAGAAAGGGCCATAACACCCCATATTCGTCGAGCCAGACAGGCAGGATAATGAACAGGGAGATGAGAAACGGCGACAGGCCGTTGACCGCCGCGATCACCCAGGGCGTGATCTGGCTGGCCCGGCCGTAGTCCGACTGGTCCAGCGGTGCGACCAGCGAGGCTTCCAGTTCTTTCAATTCTTTCTTTCGCTCTTCGGTTTCGCTGAGCAGGGCGCTGGTGAAACCGCTGATGCCCAGCGCGATGGCCGCACCCAGACAGGCGCTGAGGACGACGCGCAGGGGAACCTCGCCCCCGGCATAGAAACCGAGCAGAATGCCCAGCATGGTCAGCGCGCCGTCGAAGCCGTTGACCACAAAATAGCGGCGGGCGATTTCTCCCGCCTGGCTGATGTTCCACAGGGATCGGATTTGCCGGATCAGGGACATGGCGGTTTCTCAGGGCCGGGAAGGTGGGGAGCAAGCGGGCGTTTGGATGAAGTTGCTACTTCAGAGTCAAAGCGATTTAGCCTTCCGAAGGGGCGGGCGGGTTTCCTTCGGCTTCCACTTCATCGACACTGTGGATTGTCCCGCCCAGTTTTTTGATCACCTCATCAATCGCGTCGAATTGGATATCCTCTCCCTCGATCACCAGGATGATGCTCTCGGTATTCTCGTCCACTTCCTCCACCTTCAGGTTGACCCGGTAACCCGGGTCCAGGTCTGCCAGCGCGGAGGCGAATTCCAGCGCACCGGGCTGATGGGGTTTCAGCACGTCCAGCAGTATGCGTTTGACAATAGCCACTTTCTCACCGTTTCCAATCAGAGTCGCCCAACCGTTAGTGGTACAATATTGTTGCTTCCAGTAACCTCCGGGCGTCCAATTGTAACCCAAATCAAGCGTAAGTCGGAGAATATCTTAATGGTTTCGAATCACGACGTTAATGGAATGAGAAAAACAGGAGGCGGAGTTGTTCTCCGGCTCGGCATGGCCGCTGTTTGGATGAGCTTGCTGGCGATACCGGTTCATTCTTGGGCGGATTCTCCGGAAGCCCTTGCGCCGGGGTTGGATTACGTGGACCCTCAGACGATCAAAGGGCCTAAAAGTTTTCTGGAGGGCTATCCGTCGACCACTCCCGATAACGGGGTTTACGTGGTGGTGGAAATCCCCGCCGGGACCAACGCCAAGTGGGAGGTCACCAAGCCCGACGGCCTTCTTCGCTGGGAAGAGAAGAACGGCAAACCGCGGGTGGTGAAATATCTGGCCTATCCCGGTAACTACGGCATGGTGCCGCAAACATTGTTGCCTGAGGAGGATGGGGGGGACGGCGATCCCCTCGATGTGCTGATATTGGGTTCGGCACTGCCGCGGGGTTCGGTGGCCAGGGTGCGGGTGTTGGGCGTATTACGTCTGCTGGATCGGGGCCAACGGGATGACAAATTAATCGCGATTCCCTTAGACCATCCGGTGATCCAGGCCCACTCGTTAAAAGAACTCGATGAAAAACATCCCGGTGTTCTGACCATCGTCGAAACCTGGTTCGTGAACTACAAGGGACCCGGCAAAATGACATCCCGGGGTTACGGCAACGCCCTGGAAGCCGCCAGGATGTTGAGGCAGGCCACCCGCGCCTACCGGCGGAACCATCCGTAGTCCGTCATGGGATTTTACGAAGATCAAATTTTGCCGCGCTGTATCGATTGGGTCATGCGCGGTGAGCGATTCGGTCCGCTGAGAAAATCTTTGCTTGAGAATGTTGAGGGGACCGTATTGGAGGTTGGGTTTGGCTCCGGACTCAACCTGCCATGCTTTTCCGGAAAGGTTCGCCGGCTCTATGCTCTGGACCCCTCGCAGTTGGGCCGGCGTCTCGCGAAGAAAAGAATCGGGCGTGCGCCTTTTCCCGTGGAGTTTGTTGAGTGGAGCCAGGGTCGCATTGAATTGCCGGAGCGGTCGGTCGACGCGGTTGTGACCACCTGGACCCTTTGCACCATTCCCCAGCCCATCGATGCCCTGAATGAAATCCAGCGCGTTTTGAAGCGGGAAGGCCGCTATCATTTCCTCGAACACGGCCTCAGTCCGGACCCCTGGGTGGCCCGCGTCCAGCATTTGTGGAATCCGTTTCAAAAAAGGTTGGCCGGGGGCTGTCATGTGAATCGAAAGATCGATCGGTTAGTCGAAGCTTCCCGCTTGCAGCTCATCCAATTGGAAAATTTTTACATGGAGGGCCCGAAAATTTTTACTTACCTGTATAGAGGCGCCGCCCGTCCCGAGTGAATTTCAATCAAAAATCGATATACCTAAATGGGTAAAAAAATTCTGATCGCTTGGAATTTTGAAAGATTATTTGAGATACTGAATTTATGTGGGCGCGACTTCATAAAGTGATTCTCAAGCAGGGGAATAGCGGGTGGCTGGCCGGGGTTCTGTTGCTTCAGGGTCTCCTTCTTCTCCCCAGTCTCGCCGCGGGTGAGTTCAGCAACGCCTTGACGGAAGCCGAAAAAAGCTGGCTGGCCGACCATCCGGTCATTCGTCTGGCACCCGATCCCCAATTCCTGCCTTTGGAGTTTTTTGATGTCTCTGGAAACTATGTCGGTATGGCCGCCGATTATGTTTCCCTGATTGAAAATAAGCTGGGCATCCGGTTCCAACGGGTTCGTCTCAATAACTGGGATGAGGTTCTGGACCAGGCCCGGAAGCGGCAAGTGGATATGTGGGGCGCGGCAGTGCCGACTCCCCAGCGATTGGAATACATGAGCTTTACAAAGCCCTACCTGCAACTTCCGGCCGTGGTGCTGGTGCGCCGAAAGGTGACCGAGGAGTTGACGTTGAAAGAACTCCGCGGAATGAAAGTCGCGATTATCTCCGGGTACGGGATTCACGATTATATCGTGAACAACCATCCCCAACTGCAACTGGAGGTCGTTCCCGATATTGTAAGTGGGTTGAGAAAGGTGTCCATGGGTCTGGCGGACGCCATGGTGGCCAATGTCGCTTTGGCGACGTACTACATTGAGAAAGAAGGAATCACCAATCTTCGAATCGCCGGTGAATCGGGTTTCGAATACCAGTGGGCGCTGGCTTCCCGGAAAGACTGGCCGGAGTTGAACGCTGTTCTGGAAAAGGGTTTGCGGCAAATCACCCCCGGTGAACGAAGGGCCATTTATAAAAAGTGGATCAACCTGGAAAGACCCTGGAGCGAGAAAATCCGGGAATTGGGAATTGTGGCCCTGGGGTTTCTGGTGATTTTTGGAATGGGTGGCGGATGGATGTGGTACCGCTCCATGGTCCGCACCGTCGAGCGGAAAACCGCGGATTTGAAAAGAGAGCTGACCGAAAAAGGAAAGGTCGAAGAAGCCCTTCGAAAAAGCGAAAAACAATACCGGGATTTATTTTATCAACTGCATTCCCTGGCCCAATCCACCGCGGCCGATACCGGAAACGAGTTTTTTCAATCCCTGGCCCATCATTTGGCGTTGTCGTTTAACGTGAAATACGCTTTTATCGGAAAACTGGTGGATCCAGAAATCGGGATGGTGACCACTCTGGCTTTCTGGAACGGAAGCGGGTTTACGGGGAGCCTGACTTATGAAATTAAAAACACCCCCTGTGAACAGGTGATCCGGAACGGTTGGTGCAGTTTTCCGGAGAATGTCCTGGAAGGTTTTCCTGAAGACCAGTATTTAATAGATTTGAACATAGAAAGTTATATGGGGATTCCCATTCTGGATGGATCCGGGGTTCCCATCGGTCATATGGGAGTGATGGACGACAAACCCATTACCGATGCCCCGACCAATCAAATGATTTTCTCCCTTTTCGCTTCCCGGGCCTTTGCCGAAATGGAACGGCAAGCGGCGGTAGAGGATCTGCTGCGCGCCAAAGATTCCGCGGAACACGCCAGCCAGGCGAAAACCCAGTTTCTTTCCCGCATGAGCCACGAACTGCGTACCCCGCTGAACGCTATTCTGGGCTTCGGGCAATTGATGCAAATGAGGAAAGAGGCTCTGGATCAAGATCAAATCCAGTGCCTGGATCAAATCATTAAATCGGGAAATATTTTGCTGGACTTGATCAATGACGTGCTGGACCTTTCCCGAATTGAATCCCAGGGCCTTGAGCTGGATTTCAAAGATCTTCCCGTGGATCAGGTGGTCAAAAATGCCATCGGACTGTTTATTCCAACCGCCCGGGAAAAGGGAATTGAGATCACCAATCGCGTTTCGGACCGGGTGGAAGTCCGGGCCGATCCTTTACGATTGAACCAGGTCCTGGTCAATCTGGTTTCCAACGCCATTAAATACAATTCGAAAAACGGGACGGTCTTTATTGAAGGCAGTATCATTGAGGAAAGCCGGTATCGCCTTAAGGTTACGGATTCCGGCATCGGCATTGCTTCCGACCAGCTGAAAGTCTTGTTCGAACCGTTTGAAAGGCTGGGAAAGGAATTTTCGGAAATTGACGGAACCGGCATCGGTTTGACGATCAGCGAGTCGTTAATGAAAATGATGGGCGGCTCCATCCAGGTGGAGAGTGTGCCCGGCGAGGGAAGTTCTTTTATCGTTGAGCTTCCAGTTGCGAAAGAGTTGCCTTCCTCACCTTATTCCTCCCCTTCTTCCCTGTCTTCCTGAACGCCTCCATTTTGCTTTCATAAACCGGCTGAACCCTCAGCCCATGTTTCAGGAAATGGCCGCTTCTCCTGCCCTCTCACAAAAATCTAACATTTTTATCGCATAATATTTCATAATAATGGCAAAACGGAGGGGATGATGCCCGCGGATAAAATCCTGATCGTGGAAGACGAAGAAAATATTCAGGAACTGCTACGGTATAACCTGGCTAAAGAAGGTTACCGGGTCACCTGCGTCAATAATGGAGAGGACGCCCTGAAAAAAGTCTCCTCGGAAAACCTCGATCTCATTCTTCTGGATTTGATGCTTCCCGGAATCGATGGCCTGGACCTCTGCAAAAAACTGAAACAGGATGAAGCGGCCGGGAACCTGCCCTTGATCATGGTCACGGCCAAAGGAGAGGAGGCGGATGTGGTGACCGGTTTGGAACTGGGTGCCGACGATTATGTGACCAAACCCTTCAGCCCCAAAGTTCTACTCAGCCGGGTGAAAGCCGTCCTCCGCCGGAAGCGGTCTCCGGAGGCGGGTGAAAATGAAGTGATCCGAATACGGGCGTTGGTTCTCCACCCCGGCCGGCATGAGGCGCTGTTAGACGATCAAAAACTTGACCTGACCTTCACCGAATACCGCATCCTGCAGTTGCTGGCCGCCCGGCCGGGGTGGGTGTTCACCCGCGGACAAATTGTGGATGCCGTCCGGGGAGAAGACCACGCGGTGACCGACCGGTCCGTCGATTTCCAGATCGTCGGCCTGCGCCGGAAACTGGGTTCGCATTCCCATTACATCGAAACGGTGCGGGGAGTGGGTTATCGTTTTCAAGAGTAAATATGTTTAAGAAGTCACTGCATCGCCAGCTTTTCATTTCCTATCTGCTGATCACCCTGTTTTCCCTGGGTGCCATCGGCGGGTACACCATCGGTTCGTTGCGCGATTTTTATTATGAGCAGACTTCTTCCGACTTGGTTTCCCGCGCCCGCCTGGTGGAAGAGGAAGTCCGGAAATATTTTTCTCCCTCCAACGCCCGGGAATTGGAACGTCTGGCCCAGGTTTTCGGGCAGGCGGGTAACCAGCGTGTGACCTTTATCCTGCCGGAGGGCACCGTGCTGGGCGATTCCGATAAAAATCCCGCGGAGATGGATAATCACTCCAACCGGCCGGAAGTCCAACAGGCTTTGCAGGGCAAAGGGGGTTCCTCGATTCGCTATAGCGACACTCTGGAAGTCAAATTGATGTACCAGGCGCTTCCCGTTTATCTTCATGGGGAATTAGCGGGAGTGGTGCGGTTGTCCATCCCCTTGACGGTGATCGACAACAACCTGAAAGGAATGTTGTGGAAAATCTTTTTCGCCGGTTTAATCATTGCTTTGGTGGCCGCGTTTGTCAGTCTGAAGATTTCCCGCCGGATCAGCGATCCGCTCTCCACGATGAAGAAATATGCCGAAAGCATCGCCGTGGGCGAGTGGGATGCCCCCATTCGGGTGGAGGGACCCGAGGACGTGGTCAGCCTCGGACAGGCGCTCAATGAAATGGCCGCTCAACTGGATGACCGGATCCGCACCATCACCGCCCAGCGCAATGAACAGGAAGCCATTCTCGCAAGTATGGTGGAAGGCGTGATTGCGGTAAACTCCGGAGAAACCCTGATCAGCCTGAACCGGGCCGCCGCAAAACTCCTGTCCGTCGATTTCGAATCCGCCCGCGGGAAACCCCTCCCGGCGGTGGTCCGCAACCTGAAATTGCAGGAATTCGTGCGGAACGCCCTGTCCGGTGAAGGCACCCTCGAAGACGACCTGGTGATTCAAAAGGAAGGCGAGGAACATTACCTGCAAACGGTCGGCATGGTTCTTCACGATTCCCACAAAAAACCGATGGGAGCGGTAATCGTTTTGAACGACGTTACCCGGTTAAAGCGGCTGGAAACCATGCGCCGCGACTTTGTCGCCAACGTCTCTCACGAATTGAGAACCCCCATCACTTCCATCAAAGGTTTTGTGGAAACCATGCTGGGCGGTCCTTTGGAGGATCCGCAGGATCACAAACGTTTTCTGGAAATCGTTGCCGGCCAGACCGACCGGCTCAACGCCATTATCGAAGACCTGCTCAGTTTGGCCCAGTTGGAAGGGGATTCACAGAAGCGGGGCATCGACAGGGAAATTTGCCCCTTACAACCGATCCTGGAATTGGCGACTGAGATTTGCCGGCCCAAGGCGAAGGATAAGAACATCCAGGTGAACCTCGATGTCACACCCGGACTCACCGCCATCATCAACCCCAACCTGATTGAACAGGCCCTGGTGAACCTGGTGGATAACGCCATTAAGTACAGTCCCGATGGGGCGCAAGTGAACATCAGGGGATTTGCGCAAAATGCGAAGGTGACGCTGGAGGTTTCCGACACCGGCCGCGGGATTCCTTCGGAACATCTGCCGCGCCTGTTCGAACGGTTTTACCGGGTAGATGCAGACCGCAGCCGCCGGTTGGGAGGCACCGGGCTGGGACTCGCCATCGTCAAGCATATCGCTCAAATTCACAGGGGTAGTGTCAGCGTGACCAGTGAAGTGGGATCGGGAAGCACTTTTAAAATCCATCTGCCGTTGATGGTAACCCCTGACTCCTGAGGGTGAGACCGTTATTTGGGAATGCGTACCGCCCGGACCCCGCCATTGGCGCAGATGGTCAACCGCCGAACATGGACCATTCCATTTACAAAATAAAATGACCGGGCGCAGCAGTCCGTCAACTCCGTTTCTTCCCTGGGGCTGGACCAGTACCAATAGGCCGCGCCGTCCGCAAACTGCTTGTCGAGGTGCAGGGGATTTTCCGGATTGTGATCCCAACTGATAAAGTTATCCTTGGTATCGTCGTAAATACTGGAGAGTTCTTCAATGGTCGGCATTCGCCAGTCGGTATAGCCGCCGGTTTTGAGTTGTTTGACGTATTCGGTGGATTGATACCAGTTCAGGCAGGTTCCCAGGTCGGCGTAACTGTCTTTCCGGGTCCACATCAATCCCTTGTCGTCGGTCAGCGTGCCGTCCCGGTTGTCCGTCATGATGACTTTGGGCGGGGGAGGCGGCGGCGGAACCCAGGGCGGGGCCTCGTAGGATTCCTCGATCAGGTCTTTAAGAATCCCCTGGCACAGGCCGGGAGAAATCCCCGTCAGGAAAACGGCCGCCATCGCCCATCCCGTGATCGAAATCCGGAACAGGAGACGGTAGCCGGAGCGTGGGGGGTGAATGGGCATGGAACCGTTCCTCCTTTTGGATTTCCAATTTTATCCTTTTCCGGGGCCCTGTCAAAAAAATGGAAAAATCAAAATCTCAACTCCCGGCCCGGCGCAGGGTCTGGTTGGGTTTGTTTTTCAAAACGTCGAGACTGCTGACAATGCCCGTCAGCGTGGTCAGCCCCACCGCCGTCAGCAGGGCCCAACCCATCGGGGTGAGCCGCAAATGCCAGTCCGACTTGACGATATACGCCATCACCGCCCAGGACAGCCCGGAAGACAACAACACCCCGATCGCCGCCGCGATAATCCCCAGCATGGCATACTCATAGCCCAGAATCGCCGCCACCACCCGGCGCGGAGCTCCCAGGGTTTTCAGAATGGCCGACTCTTTCAATCGCCGGAACTTGGTGGACGCAATGGCTCCGGACAGGATAAATAATCCCGACACAATGGCAAAGCCGGACATGAAATCCACCAGCCTAAGCAGTTTGTTGACCACCGACTCAATGGTGGTCACGATATTGCGGGTACTGAACACACTGACGTTCGGCAGGGCGCGAACCACCGCTTCCTCCACCGCCAGTTCTTTGGAAGGGTCGACGGTCACCGATCCGACAAAGGTGACCGGGGCCTGCGCCAGCGCCCCCGGCGAGAAGATCATGTAAAAATTGGTGCGGATGTTGCGCCAGTCCACTTTGCGGATACTGGTGACGGGAACGGTCAGGGGAATCCCCTGGATCTGCAGGGTCAGCTTCGAACCCAGGGTGGCGCCCAGCCGGCGGGCCGCGTCTTCTTCCAGCGACACCTGCGGCGTGGCCGCCTCCTCCGCGGTCCACCATTGGCCCCGGATCAGCGTATTGTCCCGCTCTGGAAATTTTTCCATGTAGGTGATGCGGAATTCCTTGTTGATGAACCATTCTTCGTCCCGTTTGTTGACGTACTGCCAGTTCTCCGCCTGGCGCCCGTCGATACTGTAAAAACGCGCCCGCACCAGCGGCGTCAGTTCAACGGTGGCCTCCGGGTCGATTTGGCGGATGCTCGACTGGAAATTTTCGGTCTGAGGCCGTTGAATATCGATGATGAAAAAGTTGGGAGGTTTGATGTCGGTGTTTTCCCGGAGCATGGTGATCATGTCCATTTGTACCAGCCGGATCGAAAGCACCAGCATGATGCCGATACCCAGCGCGGTGATGATGGAGACCGCCTGATTGTTCGGCCGGTACAGATTGGCCAGTCCATAACGGCGCGTCATGCGTTTCGAGGGCGGGATGCGGCGGATCGCTTTCAAGGCGATGACGGAGATACCCGCCAGCAGCCCCGTGGCAACCGCCAGCGAAATCAGAAAAACCAACCCGCGTTGCACCGACTCCGCCTGCCAGACCAGGACCCCCGCCAGCCCCAGCGAGAACAGCAGGCCCATCACCCACCGCTCTCCGCGCGAACCCCGGCTCAATTCCTCCTCTTCCGCGATGTGGCGGAACAGCCGCAAAGGACGCGTGTGCACCGCGCGGACCAGCGGCCAGACGGTGAACAGCAGAGTGGTCAGCAATCCCAGGCCCAGCGACTGCAGGGCCGGTTCCCAGTAAAGTCCCGGCTCGATTCGAATGTTCAACAGTCCCGCCAGTTTGGAAGGCAGCAGGTATTGCAATCCGTAGCCCGTGGCAATCCCCAGGCCGCTGCCGATCAATCCCATTAGAACCGCCTGCAGGAGGTACACCTGAAACACCGTGCGGGAGGTCGCGCCGAGACAGTTGAGAATAGCGATGGTATCCAGCTTCTGGGCCATGAAGGTGCGGATGATCATGGCGATGCCGATGCCGCCCATCAACAGGGCGATCACCCCCAGCGCGCCGAGGTACTGGCTCATGCGGTCCACGGAACGGGTCAGGTTCGACTGCATGTCGCGGTAAGTGCGGATAGCAATTCCCTTGTCCCGTAATCCCTGTTTGAGTTGGGACGCCGCTTTATTCAGGGAGGCGCCTTCCGGCAGGCGGACCAGCGTCTTGTAGGTCACCCGGCTGCCCGGCGCGATGAGCTTTGCGCTTTCCAGCGTTTGATGCGAAACCATGATGCGCGGCCCCAGGCTGAACGCCAGGGAAATGCGGTCGGGTTCGCCTTCGATCACTCCTGTAATGCGCACCTGCGTGGACCCCAGTTGAAACGTGTCGCCCCGCTTCAACTTCGCCTTGACCAGAAATCCCGGCTCGACCAGCACCCCGCCGTCCGCCAGCAGTTCGGGAAGCGGTTGAGCGGGATTGAGTTTTAAGGTTCCATAAAATGGATACAGCGGAGGTTGGGCCGGAATGGATTTGAGTTCC
>JABAHQ010005004.1_pt8 | contig 35325 bp, 40 predicted proteins | sample 7062091 | NCBI WGS metagenome assembly JABAHQ01 (sample SAMN14534359, study PRJNA622989) | marine sediment metagenome | biome: marine biome [ENVO:00000428]; feature: marine pelagic biome [ENVO:01000023]; material: deep marine sediment [ENVO:00002113] | place: India: Gulf of Kutch | collected... | reverse complement strand
CACCCCTTCTTTGCTGGAGATACCCGAGGGGATGGGCCCATTTGGGCTGAGGAGCGGTGGGTTCATCGGCGCGGCGAGGGCCCTGGGGAAGATGGGCCTCGATCCCGCACGGCTCTTTAAGTCCTTGGCGGCAAGAGACAAGGTGCTTTATGATAGAATTTTGCAAAGATTCGCCAGGGTCCTCCACCACTTCGGGGTGGACTTCTCCTATCTGTACGAAGAAGAGCCCTACGCCGGCGGCATCCTGTATGAATTCGGCTTGTTGGAGGAGCTAGCCGAGCACGCCCGAAAAGTTTGCCATATCTTCAAGAAGAGGAATGTCAGGAGGATCATCACCATATCCCCCCACTCCCTGGAGCTGCTCCAGAAGGTCTATCCGCTCTACGTCAAGGATTTCAACGTCACGGTGCTCCACTACACCCAGGTGATCGCGGAGGCCCTGCAGGATGGCAGGCCAAATCTAGCCCTGCCCACTGAGGCCACGGCGACGATCCATGATCCCTGCCACCTGGCCCGCGGACCAGGGATCATCGAGGAGCCCCGCTCCATCATGCGGGCTATACGAGGCCTAGATATAAAGGAGGTCGAGCCGACCCGCGGGCGGTGGACCGGCTGCTGCGGCGCTCCAGTGGAGGTCCTGTTGCCCCGGATCAGGGAGTTGGTCGCACAAAGAAGGCTGGAGGAATTGAGGGGCATGGGAGCGGAGCTTATCATCACCCTCTGCCCCTTCTGTTATAGCAACTTCAGGAAGGACCTGCAGGGCTCGGGGACTGGCATAAAGGACCTCATCGAGATCCTGGGCGAGGCGATCTACCAAGATGGATAAAGGGATGGCCCAGATGTTCAGGCGGTATTATGACGGGCTGCTGGAGGCGGCCGAGGACGAGCATATCCGCTTGGCCCTCTCCCGGGCCATCTCCTCCTACCGCGAGAATACCAAGGAGGCTCTGGCCCGATATCCCCATACGGTGGAGCTGGCCGAGGAGGTGCGCCGGATCAAGGAATATTCGACAACTAATTGGGAGAGCCTCCTGCAACAAGCGATGGGAAATATCGAGGCCAATAAGGGGAAGGCCTATTTCGCCGAGACGGGAGAGGAGGCAAACAGGATTATCACCTCCCTATGCGGCGAGAACAAGGTCATCGTCAAGGCCAAGAGCATCACCGGGGAGGAGATTGGTCTAAGGCACTATCTTGAGGAGAGGGGCCACACCGTCTGGGAGACGGACCTGGGGGAGCTGATCCTGCAGCTCTTGGATGAGGAACCGATGCACATCCTTTCGCCGGCGATCCATGTATCGCGGGAGAGGGTGGCCGAGATCTTCAACGAAAAGCTGGGCCAGAAGGTCCGGCCGGAGATCGGGGAGGAGGTCGAGGCCGCCAGGGAATTCTTAAGGAAGAAATATATCGAGGCCGACGTCGGCCTCTCCTCTTGTAATGTCCTGGCTGCGGACAGCGGGGCTATTTTCATCATCGAAAATGAGGGCAATGCCCGGCTTGCTACAGGCCTGCCGGAGAAGCACATCGTGGTGGCAGGCATCGAGAAGGTAGTGCCCACCCTGGCCGAGGCCTTCAAAGTGGCGGAGGTCACCTGGAGATATGCCCAATATGCGATGCCGGCTTACGTGAGCATGATCTCCGGGCCCTCGAAGACCGGGGACATCGAGAAGGTCATAACTTATGGGGCCCATGGGCCAAGGGAGCTCCATGTGGTGTTCCTGGATAACGGGCGGAGCGAGCTGGCTAAGCAGCCCCTCTTCAGAGAGGTCTTGTATTGCCTGCGTTGCGGCGGCTGCATGTATGAGTGTCCCGTCTTTGCCCTAGCCGCTGGAAGGTTTGGCCACAAGTACTTCATCGGCCACGGCGCGGTCTGGACGGCCTTCGTCGCCGGGGGCTTGCCGCGCGCCGCACCCATCGCTTACACCTGTCTCCGCTGCGGACGCTGCACCGAGATATGCCCGGTGGGCATACCGACGGCGGAACTAGTCGTGAAGCTTAGGGACAGCTTAAATGATAAAGAAAGGAGGTAAGATGGCAGCTCAAGCAGTTGCAGAGCCAAAATATGAGTCTCAGGGGATAGCTTACTGGTACTTCGGGGCCTCCGTGCTGCTCTTCCTGTTGCAGACGGTCTTCGGTTTAATCGTTGGGGCGCAGTATCTTTGGCCCGATCTGTTTTTCGACTGGATGCCCTTCAACGTGGCCCGCTCTGTGCACATTAACCTGCTCATCTTCTGGCTTCTGATCGGGTTCATGGGCGCGATCTACTACGTGATCCTCGATGAGACAAGGCGCGAGCTTTATAGTCCCCTGCTAGCCAAAGTTCAGTTGGGGTTGTTGCTGGTAGCCGGTGTGGGGGCCATTATCAGCTATTTCTTCGGCTACTATGGGGGCCAGGGGATGGAGTACATCGAGGCGGCCCCGATCTTCGACTGGCTCATCGTCGTCGCCGCGGTGATCTTTCTGTTCAACTGTTTCATGACCGTCTGGCGAAGCCAACAGGGATTCAACGTGATCACCGGGGTGCTCATCGCCATGGCCGCCGCCCTTTCTCTATTGTATTTTGCCGGAATGCCCTTCTTCGATAACCTCTCTACCCAACAGTTCTGGTGGTGGTGGGTGATTCATTACTGGGTCGAGGGGACCTGGGAGGTGCTGGAGGCCGCGCTGATCGCGTATCTTTTGATCAGGCTCACCGGAATCGACCGTTCCCGGATCTACAAGTGGCTGTATGTCGAGGCGGCATTAGTCCTGTTCACCGGGATCATCGGGCAAGGCCACCATTACTTCTGGATCGGCACGCCGGCCTATTGGCTGACTTTGGGGAGCATCTTCAGCGCCCTGGAGCCGATTCCGATCCTGCTGATGATGCTCGATTCCCTCCTCCACGTCCGCAGGCGGCAGACGGAGGTAAAGAACCGCGTCGCCCTCTGGTGGCTGGTCGGCGGCGGGATCATGCACTTTCTGGGGGCCGGGGTCTGGGGCGCGATGCACACTTGGGAGAGCGTCAACTTCTGGACTCACGGGACGCAGATAACCGCATCTCACGGCCACTTCGCCTTCTTCGGCGCCTTCGCCATGACGGTCATCGCCTTCATCTACTACGCGATGCCGAGGCGAATCGGCCTGGATAGGTTCAGGCAATCGCGCGGGTTTTGGAGCTTCTGGGCGATGAACCCCGGGATGATCCTCATGGTGATGGCCATGCTGGTGGCCGGGATCATTCAAATCTATATCTCTCGGGTGCTGGGAGAGGGCTATGTTGCGGCTCAGACTTATCTACATCCCTGGTATGCCCTGCGCTGGGCCGGGGGGTGGATCTTCGCCATCGGTGTCCTGGCTTACGCTTGGGACTTCGGGAGCCTCTCAGCGCGGGTGAGGGCCAGGGAGACAACGGTTTTCAAGCAAGCAGCTCCGGCTGGTTCCGAGTAAGGCCTGGTACCTTTAACTCTTCCCCGTCAAGCCCATTCTTCCCTTCCCCCTTGATGGGGGAAGGAATGAGTCTTGCCGGGGTCGGCCCGGTTGCGGGCGGGCAACTTTGGCGGTACAATTTAATTAGCACTGCCAAATGATGGAGGGAAGATGGACGCCAAAGAGCGAGCGGAGACGGTGCAGGACCTGCTTGACTATGCCCTGATCGCCTGCCCCGTCGAGGGCGGGATCCCCTCAGAGCATGAGATAACTGAAGAGCGAGTGGAGGAGCTTCGCGACCGAGCAGCGCGCATCATCGACGGGGAGGGGACCCAGGAGGAGCGGGAGATCCTGGCCGATATTCTCAACTTCTCCCGGGAGGCCTGCCCCGGAATTCCTTCTCGGCAGGAGGTTACCGAGGAGAAGCTCAAGGAGATCATCTCGCTGTTGAAGAGAGAGGCAAGTTGATCGGCTTCTGCAACTGGTGGAGGTAGAACCCGATGAGGATCTTCGATGCCCATATCCACTCCGATTGCCGGGGGATGGAGGACTTCGAGCAGCTAGCCCTTTTCGGGACCGAGGCTGTGGTCACCTGCGCCCACGATGCAACGGGGTTCAGCTCGCCTGCCAGCCTGTTCGACCACTTCGAGCGGCTGCTCCACCTGGAGGTCCGGAGGCTAAGGGAGTCGGGGCTTTCGCCTTATGTAGCACTAGGGATTCATCCTTTGACCCTTCCCTTCCCCGGAGTGGATGAAGCTCTGAAGGAGTTGCCAGCCTACCTGAAGCGCGAGCTGGTCGCAGCCCTGGGGGAGGCCGGCCTGCAGCGGGGGAGCGAAGAGGAGCTACATGTGTTGAGGGAGCAGTTGCAAATCGCCAAGAAATTGGACCTTCCGACCATCCTCCATACCCCTAGGGAGGAGAAGAGAGCCATTTCCGAGGATCTGATCACGGCGATAGAGGAGATGGGAGTAAGCAAGGAGCGGGTGCTCATTGACCATGCCAACAGTGAAACGATCGATCTGATTAGGGAATTTGGCGGTTGGATCGGGCTTACGGTCCATCCCGGCAAGCTCTCACCCCAGCAGGCAGCGGTGCTGGTAGAAGAACGGTCTGCCCAGCGGCTGATCCTCTCATCCGATATCGCCTCGGCCAAGTCGGACATTTACGCCATTCCCAAAGCTATCTTGGAGATGAGGAAGCTCGGAGTGGATGAAGGAACTATTGGGAAGGTCGTTTACGAAAATGCCCTCAGGTTCTATCGACTTAATGATGAGGCGATAAGATGATCCAACTCAAGCGGGTCTATGATCCCCCGGGAGAATCGGACGGATTCAGAGTTTTGGTGGATCGGCTCTGGCCCCGCGGCCTCTCCAAGCAGAGAACGAGGCTGAACGCCTGGAAGCGGGAATTGGCCCCTAGTGAGGCGCTGCGCCGGTGGTTCAATCATGATCCAAGCAGGTGGGAGGAATTCCGTGAGAGCTATCTAGAGGAGCTTCACAGCCCGGAGTCGCAGAGAGGACTGGCTGAGCTGGCTCAGCGGGCCCAGAAGGGGACAGTGACGCTGCTCTATGCAGCCCAAGACAGGGCACACAACAATGCAGTGGTCTTGAAGGAGGTGCTGGAAAGGTGGCTCGATGGGAAAGGAGCCGGGGACCGGTAAGGGAAGCCGGTAGAAGGATAAGCCTCGCGCGCTCTCTGGGCCGGCCGATGATCCCAAGAGAGCACGGAGCTTGGGCGATGCTCTTCATCCCCTTCGCCGTCGCGGTCGGCGTGGCTGGAAGACTGGACCTCAAGGTCCTGCTCTTTTTGCTGGCGACCTTTTCATTCTACGTTGCAAGGGCACCGCTGGAGAAGCTCTTCCGGTCGAGATCTCCGAGCGGAACCACAGGAGAAGCTCGACGATGGCTCTCCATCTATCTGGTCTTGGGTCTTTTGTTTGCCACCCCTCTGCTGCTCTACTGGAGGCTGTGGTGGCTCGTCCCCTTCGGCGCTTTATTGCTTGGCTTCCTAATCATGCAGTTGTGCCTGACAAGGGAAGGAGCCCACCGCTCCTTGTGGGGGAGGTTCCTCGGCGTGGCGGGGTTGACCGCGGCGGCCCCGGCTGCCTACTACGTCGCTGATGGGGCTCTTGACAGCACCGCTTTCCTCCTCTGGCTGCTCAGCATCCTCTTCTTCGGCGGCAGCGTCTTCCATGTGCGCCTGAGGGTCCAGCAATCTGGCGGAAAGGGAAGAGAGCGCGCCTTGGGAAAGGTTGCGCTCATCTATTTTCTGGTCAGCTTTGCCCTGATAGCCTTTTTGAGTTATCTGAACTGGCTCCCCCTCCTGGCATTGCTCGCCTTTATTCCTGCTACGGTTCAAACGGTGAAGGACTTGGTAAACCCAGAGGGGGAACTGGGCCTCAGGCGGATCGGGTTCATCGAGCTGGGGCACGCGCTTGGCTTCGCCCTACTTTTGATCGGGGCATATCAACTAGAGGGATTTATCCCGATCGGGAGATGAGAAATTTAATCAAGGGAGGTATGACAGATGGAGAAGGTCGACAGATTAACAGGAGCTTTTAGAGCGGCTCAACAGCGGGGAGGACCCGGCGAGCGTGAAGAGGGAGGCCCAGGAGTTCCTGGCTACGATTGATCCCCAAGAGCTGTCGCTCGCCGAGCAGAAGCTGATCGAGGCCGGACTTGCTCCAGAGGACCTGAGGCATCTGTGCTCCGCCCACATGGAGATGCTCGGAGACGAGCTGGAGGAGATGAAGGCGGATCTTCGACCTGGCCATGTGATCCACACGTTGACCAGCGAGCATGACCTGATCCTCGGCTTTTTGGATGAGCTGGAGGAGGTCAATCAGGCCATCCAGGGGATGGCAAGCCACCCCGGCGAACCGGAAGAATTCGCGAGATTGGAGCACATTGCCGAGCACCTGCTCGGCGCAGAACCTCACCACCAGCGAGAAGAGGAAGTGCTCTTCCCTGAACTGGAGAGGCGAGGCGTTTTGGGTCCGCCGCAGGTGATGCGGATGGAGCACGAGGATCTGAGAGGGCATAAGAAGGAGCTTTCGGAGTTGGCCGAAGAAGCTGACCAAATCGACTTCGCTTCCTTCAAGAGAAGACTTGACACGGCGGCCAAGTCCATCATCCTGATATTGCGGGACCACATTTTCAAGGAGAATAACATCNNGAGGGTGACATGTGGGCCGAGATGAAATCGGAGTGCGACGAGATCGGATATTGCTGCTTTACTCCAGAGGCTTGATCGCAGGAGGTGGGCAGGGTGGCCGAGCGGCTCAACCCAGAGGAGCTCGACCGGCTGAGAGACAAATTCACCTCAGCCAGAGAGGCCGAAGTGCCCTTGCTCGAATGGGCAGAGACGCTAAGAGAATAGGTTTGCCGCAGTGGTCGAGACAGTGGGACTGTGACTTGATATTTCGATCTGCAGGGCATGGGTGATGAATCGATTTAGGGGCCTCCTGAGTTCAGAAGAGCGCTTTGTCCTCTTCTATGAGCTGGTGCCCGGCAGAGAATCGAAAGGGGCGAGCATCGACGCGGTCCTAGAGTTTGCCGAACGGGTCGCGTCGTCCGGCCTGCTTGACGCGCTCAGCCTGACCGATAATCTCGCCGGAGGCCCCGCGCTGGGCCCAGGCGTCCTCGCAAAAGAAATCAAGGACCTCGGCGCCGATCCAATCGTCCACTTTTCGGCAAAGGACAAGAACCGGAACAGTGTAGAGTCCCGGGCGCTTGCCTTGGAGAGGGTGAGCGTGGAAAATCTCCTTGTGATTACGGGGGATTACCCCACGGATAACCATATGGGGATCGCCAAACCGGTGTTCGACCTCGACTCGGTCCAGTTGCTCGACTACCTGGGTTGGATGAACGAAGGGCTTCAACTTGAAGGGCAGCCGGAGAAGCCGGCCTTTTTAGACCGGGCTAACTTCTTCTTGGGATGGGCATAGCCAATGCGGCTGCCTTCAAGCTCGTCGCCGCGTACGTGCCCCAGGCGGTCGGTGGCGCTTCGGGCTGGGTCGGCGGATTGGGGGCCTTTGGGGGGTTCGTCGTGCCGCCGATTCTGGGGGGGTTCGTCGACGCATTCGGTGCCGCGGGCTACGCAAGGGGCTTCGTAGTCTATGTCACCTTGGCCGCTATGGCTATTGCGATCTCCTATGCGCTGAAGAAGAAATATGGAGGGGAAATCCAATGATTGATCCCTTTGGACGCAGGATCGATTACCTGCGAATCTCGGTCACCGACCGCTGTAACCTCCGCTGCCGCTACTGCATGCCGGCGGAAGGGGTCCGGCTCATCCCGCGTGAGGAGCTACTGTCGTTTGAGGAGATCGCGACTGCGGTGAGGTGCGCTTTGGTCGCGGGGATCAGTAAGGTGCGGCTCACCGGGGGTGAGCCCTTGCTGCGGCGGGATCTCCCCATCTTGGTGGAGATGCTCGCCGAACTCGGCCTTGAACACCTCTCGCTCTCCACCAATGGGACCGGGCTTAAATGCTTTGCTAAGGCTTTGAAGGCCGCAGGGCTCGGGCGGGTCAACGTCAGCCTGGACACCCTCGACCCGGGAAGATTCAACTGGCTCACCCGCGGCGGGAGGTTGGAAGAAACCCTGGAGGGGATCGAGGCCGCCCTCAGGGCCGGGCTCCAGCCGGTCAAACTCAACGTGGTGGTGATCAAGGGGTTTAACGATGAGGAGCTTGGCAGGCTCGCCCGGTTTGCGCTGGAGCGGGGGCTCATCATCCGGTTCATCGAGCTGATGCCGATCGGGGAGGCTCACCGCAGCCTGGGGCTCGCCTATGCCAATTTGGGGGGTACTTTGGAGGGGTTGATCGAGGAGCTTCGGCTCGAGCCGGCGCGGCCCCTGCCGGGAAACGGTCCTGCTCGCTACTTCCGCCCCCGTGATGGGCAGGGCCTGGTCGGGTTCATCACCCCGCTCAGCCGGGCGTACTGCCAAAGCTGTAACCGCGTCCGCCTCACGGCCGACGGCCAGCTCCGCCCCTGCCTGGCCCACGATGGGCAGATCCCGCTGCGCGACCCGTTGCGCCGCGGCGACCTCGCCCGCGCGGGGGAACTGATCGCCCAGGGGATAGGGGAGAAGCCGCGGGGCCACAGATGGCACCACAACAAAGTGACCTCTACTGCCATGGTCAAGATGGGAGGCTGAGGATGGAGGGCAGGATCGTCGCCATCTCCACCGGGCCGCGGAAGGGGGAGAAGAAGGGGAACGTCGCTCAAGCAAAGTTCATTCAGGACTTCGGAATCGAGGGCGATGTCCATGCGGGGGCCTGGGGCCGCCAAGTGAGCCTGCTGGCCTTGGAGAGCTTCGCCGAGATCCAGGCCCAAGTTCCAAGGAAACTCAGGCCGGGAGAGTTCGCGGAGAACATCACCACCAAGGGACTCGAGCTCGATGGGCTCCAGGCGGGGGACCGGTTGGCGGTGGGGGACAAGGGGGAGGTAATCTTAGAGGTCACTCAACTGGGAAAGGAGTGTCACCACGGCTGTGCCATCCGCAGGCAGGTGGGCGATTGTATCATGCCACGGCGAGGGATCTTCACCAAGGTCGTCCGCGGCGGGGTGGTCTCGCCGAGGGAGAGAATCAGGCTTATCCAGCCTACAAGATGAGCGAGTGGGCCCTGCTCCTATCGCCGGCGTTTTTCATCATCGCCCTGGTCTATGCCGCGGTGGGCCTCGGCGGCGGGAGCGCTTATCTTACAGCCTTGGCCCTCTCCGGGGTTCCCTACCTCATCATTCCCTCCACTGCCTTGTCGTTGAACCTCATCGTCTCTTCAGGGGCGTTCTACCTCTACTGGAGAGCTGGGTGGTTCAGGGTGGGGCTTCTCCTGCCGTTTGCACTTGCCTCCATCCCCGCAGCCTTTCTCGGCGGGCTCATTCCCCTTGGCAGGGGGGTGTTCACCCTGCTCCTGGGGGTAAGCCTCCTGCTGGCTGCGTTGAGGATGTTTTGGCGCCCCATCCCGCGGCTACAGATCGAGCGGCGGAAGATGCCAACATGGTGGCTGGGGCTGCCCTTGGGGGCAGTGCTAGGCTTGCTCAGCGGATGGGTTGGGATGGGCGGCGGGGTGCTCCTCTCCCCGATGCTGCTCCTTTTGCGCTGGGCCCAGCCGAAGGAGGCGGCAGCCGTGGCGAGCGCCTTCGTCTTCTTGAATTCCATCAGCGGGCTTGCGGCCCACTCCCTGAGGGGGGCGGTGGACTTGGCCCTTCTCCTCCCTCTAGCCGGGGCCGTCCTCCTCGGGGGATGGCTTGGAGCGGGGCGCGGGGCAGGGCCGTGGTCCTCCTTCACCGTCCAGCGGCTCCTCGGGGCGATCATGCTCGGTGTGGCAATAAGGCTGCTTTGGGGGTGAGTTGGATGTTCCTCAAGACGAAGAGCCTGGAAGAGGCCAAGGAAATTGCCTTGAAGCGGATCAAGCCGACAAGCGAGGTAGAGGCGATCCCGACGGAGAGGGGGCTGGGACGCATCGTGGCTGCCGACCTCCGCTCTAGGATGGACCTTCCCGGATTTACCCGAGCGACGATGGACGGCTATGCTGTGCGAGCCGGCGATACCTTCGGCTCCTCCGAGGGGGAGCCCCGCGTGGTAAGGGTCCTGGCCACCGTCGAGGCGGGCCAGGATGCCAGCCTCCTGCTGCCCCTTAAGCCCGGAGAGGCGGCCGGGATCTCCACTGGGGCGATGATGCCTCCAGGGGCAGATGCGGTAGCGATCCTGGAGGAGAGCGAAGCAATCGGAGAGGGCCGGATGGCAATTTTCGCTCCCGTCGCCCCGGGGGAGAACGTAGAAGCTTTCGATGCCGACCTGAAGAAGGGTGAAAGGATCCTGGCCAGGGGGCGGTCAATTAGGCCTCAAGATATTGGAGCATTGCTCGGCGCAGGAATCACCGAGATCTCCGTCTTCGCGAAGGTTTCGGTCGGGCTCATCCCCACCGGGGATGAGCTCGTTCCCCCGGCCAAGGTGCCAGCGCCGGGGGAGATTAGGAATATCAACTCCGCCACCCTCGCGGCCCAGATTGCAGGGCTAAACATGCAGGCCGCTCTTTACGAGATCGTCCCCGATGAATACCCCCGACTGCTCGAAGCGGTGGAACAAGCCATCGCGGAGAACGACCTGGTGTTGATCTCGGGGGGCTCCTCTGTGGGAACGCGCGATATCACCCTGGCCGTGGTCGAAGAGCTTGGAGAGGTGTTGATTCACGGCATTCGCATCGCGCCGGGGAAGCCGACCATCTTTTCACAAGCTAAGAAGCCGCTGATCGGCCTTCCCGGCAATCCGGTCTCCTCAATGATCGTCTTCGATCGGTTCGTCTCTCCCCTCCTGCGCAAGCTCAGCGGAGCGCGGGACTGGAGTCGCCCCAAGCCCCAGGTCAGAGCAAGGCTCGCCCGGAACCTCCCTTCGACCAAGGGCCGCCAGGAGTTCGTTCGCGTCACCATGGTTGAACGGGGCGGAGAGATCTACGCCCGACCGATCCGGGCCCGTTCGTCACAGATTGCGAGCTTGGCCAAGGCCGACGGCCTGATCACCGTCCCTGCCGAGAGCGAAGGGCTCCCCCGGGATACAGAGGTGATTGTAGAGCTATGGTAGGCAAACGGACCCTGTACCTCGATGAGCAGCCGCTCGATCGGGCGAAGGAACTCTTCTTCAATGCTTTGGAGAGAATCGGCCTCTTTGCACCCCCAGAGGAAGAGATCGACGTTAGAGGGTCTTTAGGGCGGATTACCTCTCGCCCAGCCCCTGCCAATACAAACGTACCGCACTTTCGCTCCTCCGCGATGGACGGGATCGCCGTCCGTGCAGCGGAGACCGCCGAGGCAAGAGGGGACCGACCGAAGCGGCTTCGGGAGGGTCTGGATTTCGCCTACGTCGATACCGGGGAGCCGCTCCCGGAAGGATTCGACGCGATCATCATGGTTGAGCACGTAGGCGAGGTTGCCCCTGGACAGGTCGAGATCTACAAACCGGCCTTCCCCGGGCAATACGTCCGTGAGATCGGCGAGGATTTCAGAGCAGGCCAACTGGTGCTCCCAGCGGACTATCGAGTCACCCCGGAGGCGATCGCCGCCCTGCTCAACGCGGGCAACCTCAAGATAGCGGTCAAACGGAAGCCATCTGCGATCTTTATCCCCACGGGTTCAGAGCTTGCTCTGCCCGATTCCCAATTTGAACTGAACGGCCGGATGGTTCCCGAATCCAATTCCGCCATCTTCAAGGGCTATCTGGAGGAGTGGGGCGGGACGGTGGAGATAGGCCCAATCGTCAAGGACTCCTATGGGGCGATCAGGGCGGCGGTGCGCGATGGGGTCAGCAGAGGGTTCGATCTGATCGGCATCGGCGCCGGCACCTCCAAAGGGCGAGCGGACTTCGCGGCGGGGATCGTCAGCGAGCTGGGAGAGGTCTTGGTCCATGGCGTGGCCTACCGCCCTGGTCACCCTGTTCTGCTGGGGACGATCGCAGGGAGCGCGGTCATCGGCATTCCAGGATACCCTGTCGCTGCCTGGCTGGCCATCATGCAGTTCATCCAGCCTCTGTGGGAGAGATATCTTGGAATTCCTCATCAGGAGCCGCCGACCGCCAAGGGGGCCCTCTCTCGCCGGATCAGCTCCCCCCTCGGCTACCGCGAGTTCGTCAGGGTGGGCCTGGAGAGGACGGAGGGTGAATACCTGGTCCATCCGCTCCCCGGTGGGAGCAGCCGGCTCTCCTCGTTGATCAGAGCCGCTGGAATCGTCGAGGTTCCCGAACAGCTTGAAGGCTATAATAAGGGTGAGGAGGTCGAGGTAAAGCTGCTGCGACCGTTGTCACGGATATAACAGCCTAAGCTCGGAAGCCAAATCTTTGGAAAGGGGAGGCCACGATGAGTAGTTCACATCTCGATGAGCGCGGACGGGCCCGGATGGTCGATGTGAGCCAAAAGCAGGTCACGGGACGGGCGGCGATCGCCAAAGGCTCGATTATGATGTCGGCCGGTACGCTGGGGCGGATCAGCGACAAAGGGATCGAAAAGGGCGATGTCCTCGCGGCAGCTCAGGTTGCGGGAATCATGGGCGCAAAACGGTGTTCGACGCTCATCCCCCTGTGCCATCCCCTGGAGATCGACGCCGTGGAGATAGGATTTGACCTCGAGGGGAGGGAGGGAAGCGGAAGGATAACCGTCCTGGCTGAGGTCAAGAGCACCGGGAAGACCGGCGTGGAGATGGAGGCACTGACCGCCTGCATGGTCGCCCTGCTTACCATCTATGATATGTGCAAATCGCTGGAGAGAGGGATGGAGATAGGCGAGATCCACCTGGTGGAGAAACGTGGCGGGGCGAGCGGCACCTGGAAGCGGAAAGACGAGCTAGATGAATCGGCATAAGAGGGAAGAGCTGGAGCAGCTCAACTGTTGGGTGATCACGGTCAGCGACAGCCGCACCGCAGCAGGCGACCTGAGCGGTAAGCTGATCCAAGATAGGCTGAAGAGGGCAGGCCACCGGGTTCTACACTACGAGATTATCGAGGACGATCCGGTTCAGATCCACAAAGCCCTGGAGGACGCAAGCTCGGTTGATGAGCTGCAGGTCGTAATACTGAGCGGCGGCACGGGCCTTGCCAGAAGGGACGTTACTGCGACCACAGTGAAAGAGCATCTCGACAAGGAGCTGGAGGGCTTCGGAGAGCTCTTCCGCTATCTGAGCTTCGCCGAGGTCGGCCCGTTTGCGATGTTGAGCCAAGCGAGGGCAGGGACGATGGAGGACAAGTTGATCATCTCCCTTCCCGGCTCAGAGGGCGCGGTCAGGCTCGCGATGGATCGGTTGATCATTCCCGTGCTGGGACATGCAGCCTATGAACTGGAGAAAGAAGGATAACAGGGCCCTTCTACAGCCATCGATAATAACGGCTCAGGAAAGAGACGCCGATGGCCAAGCTTACCGCGCCTTCAAAAGGGGCGGTCGTCGGTCCCTCCTTCGGACTTTGGTAACCCAGTTTATGAGGAACCGATGACCCCTTCGGTAACAATTTCAATGAGGCAATTCGGCTATTGACATCCCCTAGGTATTTTGCTATAGTTGTCTTTGACAATGCTAAACGATACAGGAAGTTCCATCTTCGACCTGAAGGGGGTCCAGGAGAGCCCAGTTGTCCAGGCTGCTCTGGCCTTGTATCGCATTGCTCAAGGAATCGAGACAATGGTGCGGCGGCAGGGCGATGTGGTCGGGCTGTCGCGGGTGGGAGTCCAAGCCCTGTTATTCCTACACAATGCTCATCCTCACTCCCGCACCATCGGTTCCATTGCGCGCCGGTTCTCGGTTACCCCGGCAACTGTGACCCGACTGGTCGATGCCCTGGAGCGGAAGGGACTAGTACAGAGGGTCCGACTGGAGGAGGACCGCCGCACCGTCCGCGTGGAGTTGACAGACGAGGGCGAGGAGATGATCGGGAAGGTCATCGATGTTGGGGAGGAGCTGGAGCAATTGGTTCGGGCCCTGCCCGAGAGAGAGCAAGAGATCCTTGCTGAGGGCTTGATGGAGATCCTCAAGGGGATGCAACAGGCAGGCTTAATCACCGCCTCGGGGACTTGCCGCACCTGCGGCCTCTTTCGCCCCAACTACTATCCCAATGAGGCACGGCCTCACTACTGTGCCCTGACCGGGGAGCGACTGAGCGAGGAGGAGAGCTACCTGGAGAGGCTCGATTGGGCAAGCGATTATGTTGAATGCGTAGATTAATGGGCCAGGAGATGGTGGGGATGCGAGCAGAGGTAGAGGAAGCCCTCGAACAGGTCAGGCCATCCTTGCAGGCCGACGGCGGCGATGTCGAGCTGGTCGAGGTCACCGATGAGGGGATCGTTAAGGTCAAGCTGGTCGGGGCCTGCGGCGGCTGCCCCATGGCCACCATGACTTTGAAGGAGGGGATCGAGCGGCTCCTCAAGCAGGAGGTCCCCCAGGTAGAGGGGGTCGAGGCGGTCTAGGGAGGTCGAGATGGGCTACCGTTGTCCGGGACAGTCGGGACGCAATCTTGAGGTAGAACTGCACGAGTGCCCCAACTGCGGCTATGCGGTGGAGATCTTCTCCGATGAGCTAAAGGTGACCTGCCCCAACTGCCGGAACCCGGTCTATCAGGAGACGATGCCCTCGTGCATCGATTGGTGTCCTGCAGCCCGGGAGTGCGTGGGCCCGGAGAAATGGCAGAAGCTGCAGGAGGAGAAGGAGGAGCTGGAAAGGCTGCAAGGAGCGATAATGGGACCTACAGAGGTCCTGGGGCAAGAGCACCGGCTCATCGAGCAGTTGCTGCGCGTTCTGGAGAGAGCTGCCCAAGGGCTGGAGGACGGAGAAGAGATCCAGCCGGAGATTTTTACCCGGTCACTCGAATTCATCCGCGTGATCGCCGACAGGTGCCATCTTGGCAAGGAGGAAGAATTGCTTTTCCCTCTCCTGGAGGAGCATGGCGTGCCCAAGGAAGGGGGCCCTTTGGGGGTGCTATTCCGAGAACATGATGAAGGCAGGGGGTTCGTGCACGGTATCGCCGAAAGAGTCGCGAGATACGAGGTGGGAAACGGCGAAGTAAAAGAGATTATCAAAACCGCTAGAGGTTACACCCAGCTTCTGATGCAACATATCCAAAAGGAGGACGAGGCGCTTTTCCCCATGGCCGACCATCTCCTCTCCTCAGAGGAACAGCAATACCTGGTAGGGAGATTTGAGGAGATCGAGAGGGAGAGGATCGGCGAGGGAGCACATGAACGGTTCGAAGGGCTCATCTTGAAGCTGGAGAGGTCCCTGGGGCTGGAGAAATTGAAGGTAAGCCGATGACCAACTATGCTCCGGACGATCGGCCGCCTCGGCAATAAAAATGAATCAGCCTTCATCTTCACGCCCTTGGGGCTCATCCAAGGGGACCAAGCCCTCCCGCAGGGCAAACAACGCTGCCTGAGTGCGGTTGTTGATGTGCAGCTTATCGAAGATAATCGACAGGCGGTTGCGCACGGTCTTCTCCGCGATCCCTAGCTCCTCGGCGATCTCCTGGTTGCTCGCCCCCTGGGCCACTTGCTGCAGGATTTCCCTCTCCCGCTCGGTCAGATGGACGAACCCCTCCCTTTCCTCCTCATCGCTCAAGCGCCGAAACTCCTCCAACATCTTGCCGGCCATCCCCCGGTCCAGCAGGGCCTCGCCGCGGTGGACGGCGCGGATGGCCTGGAGCAGTTCCTCGGACTCGGCCTCCTTGAGAATATAGCCGTTCGCTCCAGCCCTGACGGCCTTGAAGACGTAATCGTCGTGGCGATGCATGGTGAGGATGATCACCTTGATCTGGGGCTCCTTCGTGGTGATATAGCGGGTGGCCTCGATCCCGTCGCGGCGGGGCATGCTAATGTCCATCAGGACGACATCAGGCCTGAGGGAAAGGGCCGTGCGGCAGGCCTCCTCCCCATCGGCCGCCTCCCCAATAACGCGCATATCCTCCGCCTCGAGGAGCTGGGAGAGCCCTTGGCGAACCAATGTGTGATCGTCGACCACCAGGACCCTTATCTTCGCCCGCTCCACCTTCCATCACCTCGATTAAGGCTTCTCCCCCTCTAGGAGCAAGGGAAGAGTGGCATGGACTTGTGTCCCCCAGTTAGGGCTTGATTCAAGGGAGAAGCTTCCCCGGGCCGCCTCCACCCGCTCCTTCATGCTTCTTATCCCCATTCCAGAGTTCTTTGAGGCCTTTGGATCGAAGCCACGGCCATCGTCCCGAACCTTTAGGAAGACCGCCTGCAGGCTTAGGTCGAGCTCGATCCCGATCTCCTCCGCCTGAGCGTGTTTACCGACATTGCTCAGGGCCTCCTGGGCGACCCGGAAGAGAACCGATTCCACATCTGGGGGCAGCTCCCCCTCTCCCCGAATCACGAGCTTCGCCTTCACCCCACTCTGCTCCTCAAACTCCTGGGCCATCCTCTCCAAGGCCCGGAAGAACCCTAATCGCTCAAGGTCGATAGGGCGGAGGGCGAAGATCGCGCTGCGCACATCCCCCAGGCTCTGCTTCAAGGTGGCCCGCATCACCTCCATCTCGCTTCCCACCCGCTCCGGGTCTTTTGCGAGGAGCTTTTGGCAAAGGTCGATCTTCAGGCTGAGGGAGTAGAGGTTTTGGGCAAGAGTATCGTGCATATCGCGGGCGATCCGCGCCCGCTCCTCGATGATCGCCCGCTCTCGCTGCTTTCTCTCCGCGATGTCGCGGATGATGATCGAGCTCCCCGCAATCTGCCCCTCCTCTCCTAAAAGCAACGTCTGGCTGAACTCCACCGGGACCTCCCGCCCGTCCTTGGCCCGGAGCCCGGTCTCATAGTCGCGGACGAAGCCTTTGTCTGTGACCCGCTCCCCGATCCGCTCAAGCTCGCCTGGAGAGGGGAGCAGCTTTGCAAGTGGCTCACCGATCATCTCCTCTGGGCGGTAGCCGAAGATCAGCCGCGCTCCACGGTTCCAGGACTGGATGATTCCTTGATTGTCGGTGCTGATGATCGCATTGGCCGAGGCGCTGGAGATGGAGGCGAGATACCGCTCCTGCTGATGCATCCTCCGCTCCACTTCCTCCTTCTCCGCCAGCCAGCGGCCGATCCAACTTAAGACCGCCCAGGTGACCAACGCCCCGACTACCCCGTAGAAGAGAATCTCCCCCAGATAGTGGACTAGCTCCCCTGAGCGCTGGAGAATCAAAAACATCACCAACTGATAGAGTGCGACCAAAAGCAGGATCAGGATCGGCAACGCCTGGCGCAGCAGCAAGATGCGCCCCCGCACGCTCTGTCCTCTCCAGATCATGGTGATCACCGATTTAATGATACATCTTCTACTCCCTATGTCAACTAGGGCAAATGTCCCTAAAGAGGATGGGACTAATTCCTCTAGGCAGATCGCCCTCGATGCCTTATGGTAAATGGGTAATGCAGGGTAAGGGTAGAAGTTCTTGGTGGAGGAGAGCGCGATGGACGGCCCTGGTGCTGGCGTCCCTGGTCGGGCTTACCGTCTGGCTTCCCACCGTCTGGCCGGCCCAAGGTGAGCCACAGACCCGCGTGTTCGTCGTTAAGGCCAAGATGTTCGCCTTCGACCCGGCGACGATCCGCGTCCGCCGGGGCGATCACGTGATCCTCAAGCTGACCTCCCTCGACGTGGTCCACGGGATCTACATCGATGCCTACGGGATCAACAAAATATTCTTCCCCGGAGAGGTGGCCACGGTGGAGTTCGACGCCGATCGGGCGGGAAAGTTCAAGTTCCGCTGTAGCTACACCTGCGGTAATATGCACCCTTTCATGCTGGGGCAATTGATCGTAGAGCCGAACTATCCCTTCAGGGGCGCTGCCATCCTGGCCCTGTTGATCGCCGGGGGGACGGTGGGACTCCTGTGGCGGAGAAGGAATCCCGATAAAGATAACCCGGGCTCGGGAGCGGAGGCGGCCGAGGTTCGCTCAATGGTAGCTCAGGCAGCCACCACCGAGAGATTCGATCTGCTGCAGATCGGTTTTATCAGGAGGATGGTGCGCCACCGGGCTTTTCAATACACTTTGATGGCTCTAAGCCTCCTCTTCTTCCTGGTCATTATACTTACCGCCCTCTTCGGGACGCCGATCGGCAGCCATAACTTCGCCATCGTCTTCGTCTGGATCGTCTGGTGGGCCCTGTTAATTGCAATCCTTCTGCCGTTTGGGGCCCGCTTTTGGTGCACCATCTGCCCCCTCCCGGCCCTTGGCGAGTGGCTGCAGCGGCTCTCGTTCATCAGGCGGAGGAACCGCAGGCCGTTCACCCTGGGTAAGGTCTGGCCCAAGAGGCTTCGCAACATCTGGCTGCAGAACTTCTCCTTCCTCGGGGTGGCCCTGTTCAGCGCGGTGATCCTCACCGTGCCCCTGGCCACCGGGCTCGTCCTGCTCTCGTTCATCGTCCTGGCCCTGATCGCCGCCCTCATCTTCCAACGACGCACCTTCTGTCGCTATATCTGTTCTTTGGGAGGGTTTATCAGCCTCTACTCCATGGTCTCCCCAGTGGAGATCCGGGCCAAGGACCCCAAGCTCTGCGAGCGGCACGGGGCCAAGGAGTGCATCCGCGGCTCAGAAGAAGGCTACGGCTGCCCCTGGATGGAGTATCCAGGGACCTTAGAGCGCAACGCTTATTGTGGGATGTGCACCGAGTGTATCAAGACCTGCCCCTTGGACAATATCGCGGTCAACATTCGTCCATTCGGGGCGGACCTTATGGTGCCCCATCGCCGGATGGACGAGGCTTATAAGGCGTTCATCATGCTGGCCAGCGCGGGGATCTACTCCGCGGTGATGCTCGGGCCCTGGGGGTGGCTCAAGGGCTGGGCGAATCTTTCCAGCCTGCCCCATTTCGGGCTCTATGCTCTGGGGCTCTTAGCGACGAACTTGCTGGTCGTGCCGGGGGTCTTCTGGCTGTTCAGTTGGCTGGGGAAGCTCTTTTCGGGCGCGCGGGCGGTCCCGGTGAAGAAGCTCTTCGTCAGCTTCGCCTACACGCTTGTGCCATTGGGGCTGATGGCCTGGGTTGCCTTCACCTTCTCCTTCATCTTCACCACCGGGTCCTATGCCTTGTCGGTCCTGAGCGACCCCTTCGGCTGGGGCCAGGGCTGGAACCTGTTCGGGACGAAGGATTTCCCTTGGGTGCCAGTCTTGGCCGGTGGCATACCCTATCTGCAGATTCTCGCCCTGCTCGCCGGATTGATCTTCTCCATCAGGGTCGCCTACCGGGTAGCGTTGCAAAACTTCGAGCGGAGCGGCCAAGCGCGGCGGGCCGTCATTCCCATTGCCTTCTTCCTCACCGGGGTCACCATGATTTTTCTGCAACTATATCTGGGCTAGGAGTTTTTATTATGGAAAGATGGGAAGCATTTGCACTTGTCCTGGTCATCCTGATCCTCATCGGGCTCCCCGTGGCCGTCTTTTCCTATCAATTCTTGCGGGAGGCTCACTCCCCGGAGGCCAGCTTGCGGATCTCTACGCTGGAGGGCGATCCAGCCGCCGGGGAGGAGCTGTTTCAAAAGGACTGCGCCGCCTGTCACGGGGGGCGTGGGGAGGGGGCCTTCGGCCCGGATCTCCGCGGGGCTGGCGTCCTGGGGGGCGCTTACCTCTACGAGATCATTTTGAATCCCCACAATGGGATTGCCCTGGCCGGCCATCCGCCGCGGATGCCGGAACTGGAGCTCTCCAAAGAGGAGGCGCTCAACTTGATAGCGTATCTGCTCTCCATAAAAGACTCCCTGGCCGTCCGTAAGCGAGCCGAGGGTGCGCTGGCAAAGCTCGCCGAGACTCCCACTGAGGAAGCACGTGCTCGGGAGGCGATGGATCTAGAGCAAGCCCGGGCGCTCTACTTCTCCAAGGGCTGCGCCGCCTGCCACGGTGAAGATGCCCAAGGCGCCGCGGCCAGCCCGCCGCTGCTCGGGGTGCCAAAGGAGGAGATTCGCCGCAAGGTGCGAGAGCCCCAGGGGGCGATGCCCGCCTTCGGCCCGGAGCGACTCAGCGACGAAGAGCTCGAGGCGATCATCCGCTATGTCGAGAGCCTGGGGAAGGGAGGTGAGGGATGATGGAGATCATCCCAATGAATAAGCGTCCGCCGCGGGTCTTGGTCGGAATCTTCCCCCGGGCCTCGGGTCTGGCGGCGGCGCGGCGGGAGTTGGCCGAACGTTTGGGAGGCAATCCGGTCGGGACCCTGGTCGAAGAGGATGAGGAGCTGCTCAGCGTGATGATCCCCTGGGGGAGGCAGGAGGAGATCGTCTCCATCCTGAAGGAGAATGGGGCGACCATGGTCGGGGAGCCGGCGGAGTTTCAAAAACATCCCCATCCGGGGCTCGCTCAACATCAGGGGTTGAAACTGCCAGAAGGAGGAGAGTATCCCGAAGTTGGGGGATCGGCCCCCCCGCGGGCCCCGATCAGGGTCCTCCGTCCTGAGGAGCGGATTAACCACTTTGACGAGATAAACCAGGGTTTTCCAGGATTTGCCGAGGCCTGGGCCGAGGCCAATCGCTGCCTCCAGTGTCCTAAGCCCCGCTGCCGCGAGGGCTGCCCGGCACACAACGACATCCCCGGGTTCATCCGGGCCCTGCTCGANNTGCTCGAGGGAAACCCCGCTAAGGGGGTTCGGATATTGCGGCGGACGAACAACTTCCCCGGGATCTGCGGGCGGGTCTGCGATTGGCCCAATCAGTGTGAGGGGGCCTGCATCCTAGGCCAGGAGGGAAATGAGCCGGTGGCCATCGGGGCCCTAGAGAGGTTCCTCGCTGACTGGGAGCTTGCAGAGGGCCGGCGTCAGGCCCAGGCCGCTGACCGGAGGCTTCCCTCGGGGAAGACGGTGGCCATCGTCGGCTCGGGGCCCTCGGGACTGGCCGCCGCCCAGGACCTAGCCTTGGCAGGCCATAGAGTGAGGGTCTATGAAGAGCTACCGCTAGCCGGAGGGGCCTTGGCCTGGGGCATCCCCACCTTCCGCCTCCCCCAGCACGTTCTCCAGGCCGAGATCGATTACCTTCCCCTGCTCGGAGTGGAGTCCAAGTTAAGGACGAGGGTCGGGAAGGACGTAAGCCTCGAGGAGCTGCGCCGGAAATATGATGCCATCTTCTTGGGAGTAGGGACCACCGTCTCCACCACTCCAGGGTTGCCCGGTGAGGACCTTACCGGGGTCTATACGGCGACGGAGTTCTTGGCGCAGGCCAAATTGTCGCAGCTCGACCGCTCTTTGGGCTACGAAGCCCCGGACATAGGAGGGAGGCTGGTGGTCTTCGGGGCGGGGAACACGGCGATGGACGTGGCCCAGACGGCCCTCCGTCTCGGGGTGGAATCTAAGGAGGAGATCACCGATGTCGTCCATACAGCCCTGCGGATGGGGACCAAGGAGGTCATGGTGATCTACCGGCGTTCCGAGGCGGAGATGCCCGCCCGCCGCGAGGAGGTGGCCTCCGCCCGGGAGGAGGGGGTACAATTCCGCTTCCTCACTGCACCGGTCCGCTTCGTCGGGGATGGAGCTGGCCATGTGCGGGCGGTGGAGTGCGTCGAGATGGAGCTAGGCGAGCCGGAGGAGAGCGGTCGGAGACGGCCGATCCCCATCGCCGGCAGCGAGTTCACCCTGGAGATGGATACGGCGGTGCTGGCCCTGGGCTATCGCGCTGACACTGCCTTCATTCAGGACGCCATTCCCAGGAATGGAGGCGGCCTGATCACCGTGGAGGAGCGTGGCCGGACCGGCCGGGAGCGGATCTGGGCCGGCGGCGACATCATATCTGGGCCGGCGACCGTCGTCGGGGCGATGGCCGCTGGCAAGAGGGCCGCCAGGGATATAGACCGCTATCTGCGAAGGACTAGGGGAGGATGAGCCCTACCAAAAGAAATAAGCCGAAAAGGTCTCCCACTTTCCTGATATTCCTTGGGGCCGTAGTGATAGCGGCGATCGTCGTGGTGGCGCTCACCGTAAACATGATCCAGCGGGAAGAGGGGACCGGACCAAGCATTGAAGGAGAACAGCCCCCAGTGAGCGAAGAGACAGAGGCAAAAAGCGCTGATGTTAAGGGGTCGCAGCGGGCGATGGCCGTCCTCTACCTGGAGGAGTGTGCTGGCTGCCACGGAGTCAATCGCGAGGGGGCGATGGGGCCGGCCTTGATCCCCCAGCTTTTGGCGGGCAAGAGCGATGAAGAGTTGCAGGATATCATCTTAAACGGCATCCCGGGTACGGCCATGCCCGGCTGGATGGACAAGCTGACCCTGGAGCGGATCGATGGGCTGATAACTTATTTGAAGACTACGCCGGTGAAGGAGGAGGAGCTGAACTGGGAACTGGAGGACATCAAAGAATCCCTCACTGTGATCACTCCCGAGAGGGAATTACTCGATAAGCCGGTCCACCAGGCCAAGATCGAGGATCTCATGCTAATCGTGGAGCGGGACTTCTCCAGCGTCTTCGTGGTCGATGGGAGGGGGAATGAGCCGCTGGGCCAGATCAGGGCTGGCTACAAGACCCACGTGATCAACTACGATCCGGACGATGAGCGGTTCGCCTACCTCATCGCCCGCAACGGCTGGGTGTTCAAGCTGGATCTTTACAACTTAAAGCCGGTGCGCAAGGTCCGCGTGGGGATCGACTCCCGCAGCCTAGCCGTCTCTGGCGATGGGCAGTATCTCTTAGCCGGAAACTACATCCCCAACAGCGCGGTGATCCTCGATGCCCAGACTCTAGAACCGCTGAAGGTGATCGAGACCTACGGGATCGACCCCGATGGGGAGGTGGTCGGCTCCCGCGTGGGGGCAGCCCTCTCCGTCGATCATCGCTTTGTGCTCGTCCTGCAGGAGGCCGGCTCGATCTGGTTCATCGATCACTCCAGTCCCAACTTCCCCGTGATAGAGACGGTAAATGAGATCGGCCACCTATTGCTGGGGGCCTACCTCGTCCCCGACAGGCGGTATCTGGTCACCGGCTCCCAGGTGGACGACTTTGCAGCGGTGCTCGACCTTGAAGAAAAGCGATTGGTGAAACGGGTCCCCACGGGGAAGAAGCCCTACATGGGCGCGGGGGCGGCCGTCGAGGTCGGGGGGAGAGAGCTCCTGTTCGTCCCCGCGGTGGGGGAGAACAAGCTCACGGTCCTGGAGGTGGGGAGCTGGGAGGTGGTGAAATACATCTTCACCAAGGGGCCGGGGCTGTTCGTTGCCTCCCATCCCAAGAGCCGGTATGTCTGGGCCGATGTGGCCTTCGGGCCCAACAGCGGCGCGGTCCACGTCATCGATAAGGAGACCCTAGAAATAGTCAAGACCCGTTGGCCGGGCCGAAGATCGGTCCACCCCGAGTTCACCGCCGACGGCCGGTATGTATACGTGAGCGCTTGGGGAGAGGATAAGGTGGTGGTCTACGACGGGGCGACCCTGGAGCGGGTGAGGGAATTCCACGAGGTGCAGACCCCCACGGGGATCTTCTCTGGGGGAAGGAGGGAGCCGAACGGATGAGATTTTCACGGAGGAACTTTCTTAAGAGATTGGGCCTGGCCCTGGGGACGATGGTCCTGGTCGATTTCAACCCGTCGGCCGAGGAGTCGCTCAAGATCGGGGGTCTCTTGCCCTTAACGGGGAGCCTCTCCTCCGTCGGCCCCGCTTTCCAGAACGCGGCTGAGCTCGCAGTAGAGCATCTCAACGGGGCCGGTGGGGTGTTGGGTAGAGAGGTGGAGCTCCGTATTGCGGATACGGGGACCGCTCCCAGCCGGGGGCAGGAGGCGGCGAAGGGACTAATCGAGAAGGGAGTAGTGGCGATTATTGGGGCGCTGGCCAGCGATGTCACCCTGACGGTCGCCCAAATCTGTGCCGCCCATGAGGTGATCCAGATCTCCCCTGCCTCCACCTCGCCGGCTCTCTCGACTGCCGACGACGATGGCTTCCTCTTCCGGACGACGATCTCCGATTCCTTCCAAGGGGTGATCCAGGCAGAGCTGGCCCTCAATTTGGGATATCATGCGGCCTCGCTCATCTATGTCGATAACTCTTACGGCCGCGGCCTGGCCGAGGCGTTCCGCGAGCGGTTCGAGCTCGGGATGGAAGGGGGTGAGATCCTGGGAATGATCCCTTACAAAGAGGAGCAGGCCTCCTATCGTGAGGAGGCGGAGGTCGCCTTAAGATGGGAGCCAGAACTGATCAACCTCATCGCCTATCCCCAGGAGGGGATAAAGATCATCGGCCAACTCCTCGACTGGGGATATAAGGGAGAGTTCCTCCTCCCCGATGGGCTGAAGGGCCCGGAGATGCTCAAGGTTCAGGAGGCAGTCAAGGGAGCGTTCGGCACCGCCCCAGGCTCGTTGGAGACCGAGGAAGAAAAAAAATTCCGCGCGGCATACGAGATGCGCTACGGCCAGACGCCCGNNCGAGATGCGCTACGGCCAGACTCCCGTCCCCTTCTTGCCCCAGACCTACGATTCAGTCATCTTGATCGGCTTAGCCTGCCAAGTGGCGGGCTCTCTTCGGGGGAGGGCGATCCGGGATGCCTTAAGGAGGGTGGCCAATCCACCGGGGACGGAGGTAGGATATGGCGAGCTGCCTCGAGCGCTCGGGCTCCTCTCTCAGGGTAAGGATATCGACTATCAGGGGGTCTCGGGGCCACTGACCTTCGATGCCCGGGGGGATGTGCGAGAAGGGGGCGTGGAGATCTGGACCCTCCATCGGGAGAAGATCAGAAGAGTCTGGATCGCAAAAGTCGGACTGATGAGGTGATCGCTATGGATGAATCAAAGCTGCTGCTGGGACAAGAGATGGAGTTGTCGCTGAAGGAACTATTCCGGCACTGCTGCGAGCCGCAGGTGGCCCTGATCCGGGCCTTCGCCACGGAGTTCGGCCACCAGCGGACGCTCGAGCTCGTCAAGGGAGCACGGCGGGAGGCGGTGCTGCAGGCAGCGCTCAAGCTACAGGAGAACCTCGCCTGGCGGAGTTCACACTCCTCCGATTTTGACCTGTTCACCGAGGCCTTGGAGAGGGTGCTTGGCTCGGACTTTCACCGTCAGGCGCTCACGATCCAACCGATCGAAAGGACGAGCACCAAACTATGCCTCAAGGTCACTCGCTGCCTCTGGGCCGAGGTCTATCGCGAGCTTCAGGCGGAGGAGCTCGGCTATGCCTACATCTGCGAGCCGAACCGTGTCCTGCCGGAGGCCTTCAGCCCCAAGATCCGGCTGGAGCGGGCGAAGACTTTGATGCTGGGGGACGAGTATTGCGATCACTGCTATGTCCTCGAGGAGACCGGGTAGTGGATCGGAAAGGGGCTTAAGGGGGGTATGAGTTTTCTGAGGACAGCCCCAATCTTAAGGCATATCGTGCCGCCTGGGTGCGATTGTTGACGTGGAGCTTGTCGAAGATCACCGAGAGCCGGTTTCTCACCGTCTTCTCCGACAGATCCAGTTGGGAGGCGACCTCTTGATTGCTCGCTCCCTGGGCGACGAGCTGCAGAATCTCCTTCTCGCGCGGTGTCAGATGTGCCAGATCTTCGTCCAGCTTTGCCTGTCTCAATCGACGGAACCGATCGAGGATCTTCTTGGCATGCTGCGGCGAGAGGATCACTCCTCCCCGGTGTACCGTCCGAATGGTCCGAAGCAGTGTGTCCGGATCAGCTTCTTTGAGCACATAGCCTCTGGCACCCGCCTCGAAAGCGTTCACGACGTACTCATCATCGTCGTGCATGGTGAGGATGATGACCCGAGTCCGATCCTCGTGAAATCCTTGGATGTGCCGAGTAGCGTCGATCCCCTCATACNNGATCCCCTCATACTCTCTTGTTGGTCCAAAATCGATATCCATGAGGACAATATCTGGGGCCCGTTCGGCGACGCACTTGCAGGCCTCCTCTCCATCTGAGGCCTCTCCGACTACCTCGAGGTCTTCCTGATCCTTGAGGAGTTCGAGCAGCCCTGCCCGGAACAGCTTGTGATCGTCCGCGATGAATACCTTGATTTTATTCATGGGAACGCACTCTCCTCCACAACGGGAAAGCTGTGGTGATCGTTGTCCCCTTACCGGGGGTTGACTCGACCGTGAGCGTTCCTCCACCCTGGTTCACTTCCTCCTGCATGTGGATCAACCCTAGACCTTTGGGATTCGCTCGCCACGCTCTCGGGTCAAAGCCCCGTCCGTCGTCTCCGATGCTCAGCACTACCTGCTCAGCGGAGCTCAAATCGAGTTCTACCCCCACATGCTTGGCGTGGGCGTGCAAGGCGATGTTATTAAGGGCCTCGCCAATAACGCACCAGAGAGCCGATTCCAGACCGTAAGAGAGCGGCTTCCCTTCCCCTCTGACTGAGACCTCAACTTCGATCTGATGTTGTTTTCCGAAGGTGGTCGCTCGCCGGCGCACCTCCTCGATGAAGTTGGACTCCTCGCTCAAAGACTGCAGTGGTAACCCTTTCCGAAGGGCCTTGATCTTGTCGCGCAACTCGCCAATCGTCTCTCGTAGAGTACCGGTCACATTCTTCAACTCCTGATCGGCCCAGTTCGGCTCGGGCGAATCGAGCAACAGCCTGTTTCGAGTGTGATCGATCTTGTTAGCAACATAAGCGAGGTTCGGCAACACTTCTCGATGCAGGTGCTGGGCAACGAGCTTACCCTCTTCCACTCTCACCAAGGCCAAGCGCGTCTCCTGCTCCCTTATCTTCCGCTGAGCCCGTTCTTTCTCATCCTGCCAGCGCCGAATCCAATTCAATACGAAGAAGGTCACGAGAGGGCCTGCGATCCCATAGAAGACGATCTCAACGAGGTAATGTCCCTCAGCTCCCCATGAGCTGTGGACATAGCCTACGAAAACGGTTTGATAGAGGACGACCAAGAGAGCGATCAGAGGGGGGAGAAGCCATTGCAGAAGCGCAATGCGGTGCGAAACGGTCATATCCCCCCACTTCATGGCTCTCCTCTCCCGCTGCACACCTCCTTGTTAAAATTATAGCTCTTTATCGTGGGAATGCAATAGAGATAAATGTCCCGGGACACCCTCTAAATCTGGCGCGAGGGCCCGGGACATTTTTCTCTACCCAGTTACTCAATCATTCCTTAGCATAGCTCGGGGGATGCAGCAGATCAGTAAAGAGAGCAGGTGAGAAGATGTCGTATAGGTTGACCAGGAGGGAACTTTTCAAGGTAGGCGGGGTCGCAGCCCTGGGTGGGTTCGCCCTCTCAATCGATCCACGTCTGAGGAGCTTCGCCCATGAAGAACGGGGTGCAGTGGATCTTGAGATCCACATAGGCGAGATGTATTTCCAGCTCCACAAGGTAAACGGCGAAGAGGTCAAGGCCGCGAAGAACGCCCCCACGCACATTGAGGCCGGTGAGCCCCATCTGATTCGCTTCGAAAACGAAGGTCAAGTCGAACACGAGGTCCATTTTGGCCGGGACCCCTATCGCGACGAGGAAGGCCTCTACAAGGGCTACAAGGAGAACCTCTTCGGCCCCGGCAGGCCGCACGCGGCGCATGGCTGGCTGGGCCTGCATCTTTTGCCCGGGGAGTCGGCCACGGTGCACGTCTGGGTCCCCGAGGAGAGGAAGGGAGTGTGGGAGATCGGCTGCTTCATGCCCGGTCACTACGAGGCCGGTCAGCACGCCCTGTTTAGCATCGAATAGAAGACCTAAAGCACAGACAAGCATCTCGGAAGGGAGGTGAGTTCCAATGATTAGCAAGCGGATCGCTGCAGGTCTGCTGGCTGCTCTAGTAGCCGGCCTGCTCTCGGTGACTTTCCCGATCGGCATAGCCACGGGACACGAAGATGCTCCCACGATCCAGATGGGCGAGATGTTCTTCGCCGTCCCCGGTGGTCCACAGCTCTCATATCCACCCGGCACGCCGGCTGAGAGCATCCTGACCATTACTGGCGGAGCGAAGGGGGAGATCGAGCTGATCGTCGAGAACGTCGGCCAAGTCACGCACGAGATCCGCAGCCCGCTCTTCACCGCAACCAAGGAGGTCAAAGCGGAGATCATGGACGGAGACGGCAACGTGGTGGCCGAGGTCGAGGGCTCCAACCTCCTGGAGCTGGAGCTGGCGTCGGGCTGGAAGGCCGAGCTGCACATCGAGCTGGCCGGCAACACCAAGAAGTCGCTGGCGAAGGACCCTGACCTGACGATGGACTTCGAGATCTCCTGCCACGTCGAAGGTCACTACGAGGCCGGGATGCGGGCGCTCGTCACCGTGGCACCGTAACGATGCAAGCAAGGGGCCCGAGCCCCAGAGTGGGGCTCGGGCCCGCTCGCCTTTTGATCGCAACCGAGCGGCCCTCCTAGACGGGAGATCATGGGAACTGCGCCAATTCGTTAGCGCGTTAACGCGAAACGCGTAAACGCATATGGGATAGGCCCTGGAGGAGGGAGCGATCGTGGTAGTGGGAGAGACCCTGGAGTTGGTGATCATCTTCGGGATGGTCCTGATCGGTTTAGGTGTGCTGGTGCTTATCGAGCGGCTGACCGGCTGACCACCGGGGCGAGCTTGCCGTCCTGGCCCCGATTAGCGATCCCAGGCATTGACGTCGGTCGGCTTCCTTGCTAAACTTGATAGTGCTAATTAAAGGGTGCGTATGGGAGCGACAAAGGAACTGAGCCAGGAAGAATATGAGGCTTGCGCCTCAGCAGAGCGGGTCAGGGTTAAGATACCCGATGAGCGTTGGTTTCGGGGGAACATCCCCTGTCAGGTGGCCTGCCCCGTCCATACCGATATTCCCAACTACATCGCGATGATCGCCCAGGCCCACTTTGACCGGGCTTATGCGATAAACCAGCAGGCCAACCTCTTCCCGGAGATACTCGGCCGCATCTGCGCCCGCTCCTGCGAGGCGGCCTGCCGCCGCGGCACCATCGACCAGCCCATCGCCATCCGCGCCCTCAAGCGCGCCGCCGCCGACTTCGGAGCGGCCGCGGCACAAGCTAAGACCGGGGAGCCGCTCCCCAAGAAGAACGGAATGAAGGCGGCGATCGTCGGCGCCGGTCCGGCCGGGCTAGCCGCGGCCCACGATCTCGCGCTGCTCGGATATAGTGTCATCGTCTTCGAGGCGCTACCGGTGGTCGGCGGGATGCTCAACGTGGGCATCCCCCCCTACCGCCTGCCCCGGGAGGTAACCCAGGGCGTCATCGACAGGATGAAGGATCTCGGGGTTGAGATCAGGCTGAATGCGCCCATCGGTCGGGACATCCAGCTGGAGAATTTGATACGCGATTACGATGCGGTACTCCTCGCCGCCGGGGCTCATCGGCCCGTCGAACTGGAGATTCCCGGGGAGGACCTCTCAGGAGTGGTCCACGGGGTGACCTTCATGCGCCAGGTGAATCTGGGAGAGGTGGAGGATCCAACGGGCAGGCGGGTGGCGGTCATCGGCGGTGGATATACCGCCTTGGATTGCGCCCGCTCAGGCTTACGCTTGGGCGCAGCAAGGGTCTACATCGTTTATCGGAGGACCAGGTCCGAGATGGCGGTGACGATGGAGGAGATCGAGGAGGCTGAGGAGGAGGGAATCGAGGTCCTTTACCTGGCCTCGCCGGTGGGGATCCTGAGCGATGACGGCCAAAGAGTCAGTGCCCTGGAGTGCATCCGCAACCGGTTGGGGGAACCCGATGCAAGCGGCCGCGCTCGCCCGGTGCCCATCGAGGGCTCCAACTTCCTCCTTGAGGTCGATATGGTGATCCCGGCCATCAGCCAGGCCCCCGACATATCGCTGTTGCCCGACGATGTCGGCCTGGAGATATCGCGCTGGCAACGCCTGGTGGTCGACTCGGCCACCTTGATGACCAATCGCCCCGGGGTCTTTGCGGTGGGCGATTTCGTCACCGGCCCCCGCGATGTGATCCGGGTGATCGCCGATGGCCGCCGGGCCGCCGCCTCCATTGATGCCTACCTGCGAGGGGAGAGGGAGGAGGAAGGGGAGCGAGGGGGCCTGAGAAGGATAAGGCGATACAACACCGAGGACAACTACGGGATAGAGCGGCAGCCAATGCCGACCCTGCCACCAGAGGAGAGGGCCACGCTCCACCGGGAGGTGGAGTTGGGATACACGAGGGAGGAGGCGATCGAGGAGGCCCGGAGGTGTCTGCAGTGCCAATACAATATCATGGTCGATGAGCAGCGGTGCATCCTCTGCGGGGAATGCGTCAACGTCTGCCCGGAAGGATGCATCAAGATTGTCTCGGGAACAGACCTGGCCGGTGAGGCCTTGGACGAGCTGCCCGATGAAAGCGAGGCGAAGACGCTCATTCTGGACGAAGATCGCTGCGTCCGCTGCGGCCTCTGCGTAGAGCATTGCCCGACCGAGGCCATCGCGATGACCCGCTTCTCCCCCTGGTACCCAGTGAGCAGCTTCGGGAAGGAGGGGGAAGAGGGTGAAGGATAGGCTGACCTACCTGTGGCGATCCGTCTTTCGCCACGGCTGGCCCGAGAGCCCCAGGGGACGGATGCTCGCCATAGCCGGTAATGTATTTCTGCACCTGCACCCGGCAAGGACGGCGAGGAAGGTCATACCAATCACCCATACGTTCTGCTTGGGGGGGCTGTCGTTCTTCTTTTTCATCGTGTTGACGGTAACCGGGATATTGTTGATGTTCTATTATGTCCCCTCCGTGGACCGGGCCTATACCGATATGCAGGATCTGGAGACCAAAGTCCGGTTCGGCATGTTCCTTCGAAACATGCACCGCTGGGCAGCCCATGCGATGGTGATCACCGTCTGGCTCCACATGATCCGGGTCTTCTTCACCCGTGCCGCCGCGGGAGTTCAACTGGGTCGTCGGGGTCGTGCTGCTCGTGCTGACGCTCCTGTTGAGCTTCACCGGCTACCTCTTGCCCTGGGATCAGCTTTCCTACTGGGCGGTCACCGTCGGCTCCAACCTGGTGGGTTCCGCGCCCATCGTCGGTCCCGGCCTGCGCCTTCTCATGTTGGGCGGATATGAGGTGGGCCAGAGCGCCTTGATCAGGTTCTACACCCTGCACGTGATCGGCCTGCCCTTGATCATGGCGATTCTTTTGGCGGTCCACTTCTGGCGGGTGAGAAAGGACGGATTCGCACGGCCCCTATAATAGTGCAGAAGTGCGGCAGTGTTGCCGTGCTGCAGTTAGGAATATAACCGCAGCACCTCTGCACGGCAGCACTAAAGCACCAATTAGAGATGGAAGAGGCAGAAGAGAAGAAGGAAGCAGAGGAAGGGAAGGTCCATCGGCTGCTGGCCCGGGTGGAGAAGGGGCCCCCGCNNGCCCGATCTGGTCGTGATGGAGTTTTTGGCCGTGGTGGTCTTCTCCTTGGGATTGATCTTGACCTCCTGGTTCATCAACGCCCCCCTCCTGGAGCTGGCCGACCCCGAACGGGCACCGAACCCGGCCAAAGCGCCCTGGTATTTCGTAAACCTGCAGGAATTATTGGTCCACATGGACGCCGGCCTGGCCGGGGTGATCGTGCCCGCGATCGCCCTGCTGTTGCTCATGCTCATCCCCTATATCGACGGTGAGCGGGATGCGCCTGTCGGGTGGTTCGTCTCGAGGAAGGAGGTGCGGATCGCCCTCTTCTCCGCCGCTTATACCGGCACGCTGCTCATTGGGCTCGTTCTTTTTGATGAACTGGTGGGGGTCAAGGGGTTACTGGGCGCGACTCCCCTGGGGCGGGCTCTCTCCGGATGGGCCATCCCGATTGCCGCCATGATCGGACTGCCGGTATTGCTTGGCATCATCGCCAGATGGCGCTGGTCCGCCACCAGGCGGGAGGTCCTGGTGGCCCTGTTTGTCGGTTTTGTTATGACTTACATAACGCTCACCCTTATCGGCGCCGCCTTCAGGGGGCCCGGATTTCACCTTTACTGGCCCTGGGCCATGCCGCCGGCCGATTAGCTTAGGAGGTGGAACCATAGACGATGAACGAATCGAACGGGAAGACCACCAGGAGAAAGTTCCTCCGCTATTTTCTGATGGGGTCCTGGGTGGCGTTGGGGCTTGAGGCCGCCTCGGCCCTGGTCGCCTTCCTCCGCCCAAGAAGGGTGAGCGGCTTCGGGAGCAAGATCGCGGTGGGGGAGGTCGAGGACTTCCCCGTAGGGTCAATAACCCGGTTCAGGGAGGGCCGGTTTTATATTTCCCATGTACCCGAAGGGCTGCTAGCCCTCTATTGGCGCTGCACCCATCTGGGGTGCACCGTCCCCTGGGTGCCCGATCAGCCCACGGAGGACGAGCTGGCCCCCAAGGGGAGGTTCAACTGCCCTTGCCATAGCTCGATCTTCGACCGCTATGGCCGGGTCCATTCGGGCCCGGCCCCCAGGCCGCTGGACCTGATGGAGATCGAGATTGTGGAGGGGAGCAAGGTAGTGGTGAACACCGGCAAGATTAGACAGAGAGGGGATTGGCACCCCGATCAACCGGTTAAGGTTCCCTCCAAGGAGGGGCGGTGAGGGGAAGGGCGATCTTGGCCGTGATCGGCAGTCTTTTAATTTTAGTCCTGTTCGCCGCGGTCTGGATGAGGGAGCCGAATCGGATGGAGGAGGCCTCCGTGCGGCAACGCCTGGAGGCCTTGGACCGAGGGGCGCAGCTCTATCTGGCCAACTGCGCTGGGTGCCACGGGCAGAGCGGGGCGGGCCTCGCCGGGCCGCCGTTGAATCTGCCGCGATTCCAGGAGGAGGAGGAAGCCGAGTTCCTGCGCAAGACGATCGCCCGGGGCCTTCCCGGCACGGGGATGCCCCCCTGGCACAGGGAGGAAGGCGGTCCCCTCAATTCCCAGCAGGTCGATGACTTGGTGACCTTNNGAGTTGGGGCAGCAGTTATTCAAACAGAAGTGTATCACCTGTCATCAAATTGGGGGAGAGGGCGGGGCCGTCGGCCCCGATCTGAGCGAGATCGGCCGCCAGCGGGAGCTCGAGTGGCTAGATAGGTGGTTGGAGGACCCCCAGGCGGTCAAGCCGGGGACGACCATGCCCCGTATCCCCCTGACGGAGGAGGAACGGAGGGCATTGGCAGAGTACCTGGCCGGTCTGAAGTGAGCCAGAACAAGCAAAGTTTATTCTCCCCGGCGCTCTTATCCTGATCGGCTTAGCTTTCGAGCGGCGGGTGGTCCCAGAAGATCTGTCATGCCTACATCCGCGAGCCGAACTGCGCCCTGCCGCAGGCTGGCGGTGTTGGCGAGTTCGATCGACAACGCCGCCGAAGAGACAGATGCAATCGTAGACCGACCGCGCTGGCCGCCGCTACTGCCACTGCCCCTCCTCTGCCAGATCTATCGCCGGTAACGCTGTTGACGCAGGGACCGCCCCACCCCTTTAAGCTTCTCCTCCCAAGAGAATCTGCTCCTGCACAACATGACCCTGCCGGGATTCTATCTCCCCTTCCGGGCGCTCCTTTGGGTCACAAGAGGCGACTCACGATCATAGTCCTACAACGAGCCGACGATTGTGGGACATATTTTCTGAGCTTTATCACCCGATGACTTGACTTCGGTCATAAAACTGTGGTATAACTTTTGCCTGGATGGTCGGACTGCCGATGGGGATGGGTAGAAGGTTTCCTGCCTTTCGCGAGGTAATCCCGCCGACAGAAATGGGGTGATGTACTCTAAAGAGTGACTTAAAGTGCATAGCTGCGCGAGGCTGGGGCGGCCTCAAAAACTGAGTGATTTTCACCGGGGAGGTGTAGTATGGAAAAACTTGCTTTGCTGTTGCTAGCGGTGGGCGTCTTGGCCGTTCTGCTAATCGGGCTGGGATATGTTGGTGACCTAGCGCAGAGACAGAGGTTGGAGAGGCTAGAACAGGAGAACATGATTCTACGGGCCATCGCCGCTCCACCCCCGAGCTCTCTGGACAAACTGTTCCCTCCCAGAGCTGAACAACCCATCTTCTTATTTGAGATGTTGGAGATGGGCACTGCCTTTAGAGGCATCGAAGTCGACCTCTCTGAGGATGATCCTGAGAATGCCAAAGCCAATTTCGAGAGGTTTAAGGCAAAGTATCTAGAGGTCTCGAAATTAGTACCTGAATGGGAAGAGAAGTTTCCGACGGGCCCAGTGGAGGGGCTTGGGGCGGCTCTGGAGGCGGGGGTCCAGGAGAAAGTGATGGCGGCATATAGGAAAGTGGGCATGGTATGTGGGAGTTGCCATGCAACTAACATGGTCAAGGTTCAGCAGAAGTACCATTGGGGGGATTTTGGCGCGATAAGGGTGGAAGACCCCCTGACCGATGAGGAGGTGGGCTTTACCCAACTGATGCGGTCTCTCGACGCCAACTTTGTAGGAATCAGCGTGGACGCCGCGCAGGGCCAGAGGGGGAACGCTCAACAACAGTTTCAAGGTTTCAAGGCCAGGTTCCAGGCACTGAAGGGAACCTGCTTCAGTTGCCATGACACAGAGAGGAAGTACTATGTCGATGAGGGCGTGCAGGCTCTGATAGATGAGCTGGAGGAAGCTCTCAGCGCTCCCTCCATTGATCCTGCCACCGTCGGGCAACTGTTCCAGGGCATTGGCATGGAGAGTTGTCTCAAGTGTCACTGGGTCCATGACCCGGCCGCTTTGGCTAAACTCCAATGGGAGAGATGGGAGAAGCTCAGTGGAAAGTAAGAGGAGAGCAACTTGGAGGGCAAACTGGGCTACTAGCGCCATGTTTGCAAATAAGGAACCTAGAGGAGGTGTAGGAAAATGAAGGAGTTTCGCGTCCAACTGCCCAATCAACCCGGCCAACTGGCCCGCGTGGGCGAGGCTTTAGGCCAGCGCGGGGTGAATATCCTGGCGGTAGCAGCGACCGGCGCGGCCGCCGCCGGTTTGGCCTTGGTGGCGGAGCAGGAAGATCGGACTCGGACAACGCTGCAGGAGCTGGGCCTTGGCTTCCAGGAGGTCGAGCTCTTAACCGTGAAGCTCCCCGACCGGCCAGGGGAGCTAGGGCGATTCGCCAAGAAGCTCGGCGATGTCCAGGTCAACATCGAGTCCATCTATCTTTTGAACAAGGCCGGCGGGGAGGCGGAGCTGGCCTTGACGGTGAGCGATGTAGCTAAAGCGAGACAGGTACTGGGGCAGTGACGACGACAGAGCAAGGAGAATAGAGGAGAGATGGGCTGAGGAGCAAACAATATTCCGATGAAGTTGCCCCTCAACGGGACGAGAAGTGAGAAAGTTTCTTCTCTGAGGAAGGGAGGACTTGAAATGGCCAGGATACTTCGATGCAGAGACGTCGGCATGGACTGCGACTTTGTGGCCCGTGCTGAAACAGAGGAAGAGCTTTTGAAGAAGGTCACTGAACATGCTGAAATAGTGCACAATATGAAGGAGATTCCGGAAGAGGTCCTCGCAAAAGTGCGCGCAGCCATTCGCGATGAGTAGTGTGAGCAACTGCGGTTCAACGCTACGATGTGTTCCTGAGGGGACGGAAGGAAGGACGAACGGAGTTTTCCAACCGCTGGGTAATCAGCGGACTTGACAACAATTTTCATGGAAAGAGGTGTTAACTATGCGGTTTTTAGTTGAAGTTCGAATT
>JABAHQ010001444.1_pt2 | contig 35355 bp, 28 predicted proteins | sample 7062091 | NCBI WGS metagenome assembly JABAHQ01 (sample SAMN14534359, study PRJNA622989) | marine sediment metagenome | biome: marine biome [ENVO:00000428]; feature: marine pelagic biome [ENVO:01000023]; material: deep marine sediment [ENVO:00002113] | place: India: Gulf of Kutch | collected... | reverse complement strand
CCAGCGGTCGCGCTTTCGCGGCGCGAGCCTCCGCGGTTAACATAGCGGCTCATGCTCCCCTACCCGGACATCGACCCCGTTGCGTTCCGAATCGGCCCGGTCCCGGTGCACTGGTACGGCATCATGTACCTGCTTGGCTTTCTCACCGGCTGGTGGCTCGGGCGCGTGCGCGCCAAGCAGCCGCAGTGGTCGTGGAAGCCGACCGATGTCGACGATTTGCTGTTCTACATCGCCCTCGGGGTCATCGTGGGCGGGCGGCTCGGCTATGTGTTCTTCTATGATTTTGCGAGCTTCACGCGCGCCCCGTGGAGCGTGTTCGCGATCTGGCAGGGCGGGATGTCTTTCCACGGTGGGCTTCTCGGCGCCATCGTGGCCCTGTGGATGTACGCCCGACGGCGCGGAAGCGGCTTCTTCACGGTCACCGACTTCACGGTGCCGTTGATTCCGGCGGGGCTGGGGTTCGGTCGCATCGGAAATTTCATCAACGGCGAGCTCTGGGGGGTTCCCACCGAGCTTCCCTGGGGGATGGTGTTTCCCGATCCCCGCGCAGGCGGCGTGCCCCGTCATCCATCGCCTCTCTACGAGGCTTTACTGGAAGGCGTCGTGCTGTTCGTGATTCTATGGCTCTACTCGCGCCGGCCAAGGCCGACGATGGCCGTATCCGGCGCTTTCCTGCTCGGGTACGGTGTGTTTCGCTTCGGCGTCGAATTCGTACGCGCACCGGATTCGCACATCGGCTATCTGGCCTTCGGTTGGCTCACCATGGGGCAGGTGTTGACGGCGCCCATGATGCTTCTGGGGCTGGGATTGCTGTGGTATGCATATCGGCGTGGCTCCCCCGGCAGGACGCAGAGCGTCGGCGCCGGCAGCCATCATCGCAAGCGGAGGGCCCGCACGTGAAGCAGTACCTCGATCTCATGCGCCACGTGAAGGCGCACGGCGTGCGCAAGCAGGACCGGACGGGAACGGGTACGCTGAGCATCTTCGGCTACCAGATGCGCTTCGACCTGGCCGAGGGATTCCCTGCGGTCACCACCAAGCGATTACATTTCCGATCCATCATCCACGAGTTGCTGTGGTTCCTGCGGGGCGATACCAACGTGCGCTATCTGCACGAGCACGGCGTGACGATCTGGGATGAGTGGGCGGACGGGAGCGGCGATCTGGGACCCGTTTATGGCTACCAGTGGCGATCGTGGCCCACGCCCGACGGCGGGCACATCGATCAGATCGCGCGCGTGGTGGAGCGGATCCAGAGCGACCCGGATTCACGGCGCCTGGTGGTCACCGCCTGGAATCCCGCGGACGTCGAGCGCATGGCGCTGCCGCCCTGCCACACGCTGTTTCAGTTCTACGTGGCCGAGGGAAGGCTGTCCTGCCAGCTTTATCAGCGTAGCGCCGACGTATTTCTTGGGGTTCCGTTCAACATCGCATCCTACGCCTTGCTCACGCTGATGGTCGCGCAGGTGACGAGGCTCGCGCCGGGCGAGTTCGTTCACACCTTCGGCGACGCGCACCTGTACTCGAACCATCTCGAGCAGGTGGACATCCAGCTCTCGCGAGAGCCCTATCCGGCGCCGAGGATGATCCTCAGCCCGGTGGTCACGTCGCTGTTCGATTTCAGCTACGACGACTTCGAGCTGAGCGGGTACCGGCATCATCCGCCCATCAGGGCCCCGGTGGCCGTTTAGCCCGCGTTTCCCGCCCGCACGGCTGGGGGCCGTGTGCCCGAGGGGACAGATCTGCTTTTCAGTGAAGCCTGTCAGTAGCCGGCGCCTCGCGGGCGAAAAATAGATTGATTTCTTTTTTGTCGCGCTCCCCCGATCGAGGGTTGCGATTCGCATAAAGATATGTTTATATCCGCACCTCGGCATGTTTTGGAACCGCCCAAGGTGGACATACTGCTCACCGCCCTGCGTGCCGCCGCCGAGCCCACGCGGCTGCGCATCCTGGCCATCCTGGCCGAGAACGAGCTGACGGTCAGCGAGTTCACCCAGATCCTCGGCCAGAGCCAGCCCCGGGTCAGCCGCCACCTCAAGGTCATGTGCGACGCGGGTCTGCTCGAACGCTTCCGCGAGGGGGCATGGGCTTTCTATCGCTTGACCGACGCGGGTCGCGGCGCTCAGGTGGCCCACGCGCTGCTGCCGCTCATTCCCGCCGACGATCCCGCGCTCACCCGGGATCTGCGACGCGTGGAGGCGGTGCGCCACGAGCGCGAGGAGGGTGCGGCCCGGTACTTCCGGGAGGTGGCGCCATACTGGCACCACATCCGCTCGCTCTACGTCCCCGAGTCGGCCGTGGAGCGCGCGATGGTCGAGGCGCTGGGGGATGCCCCCATCGGCGAGATGCTGGATCTGGGCACGGGCACCGGGCGCATCCTGGAGGTGCTCGCGCCCCGGATACGGCGGGGCGTGGGCTTCGATCTCAGCCACGCCATGCTCGCCGTGGCGCGGGCGCGCCTCGCCAAGGCGAAGATCCACCACTGCCACGTGCGCTACGGCGATCTCTACAACCTCCCCCTCGCGGACGACTCCGTGGATGTGGTCACCATTCATCAGGTGCTCCACTTCCTCGAGGATCCCCGCAGCGGCATCTCGGAGGCGGCGCGCGTCTTGCGACCGCGCGGGCGCCTGTTGGTGGTCGACTTCGCCCCGCACGACCTCGAGTTCCTGCGCACCGAGCATGCGCACCGGCGCCTGGGTATCTCGGACGAGGCCGTGAGCGGGTGGTGCCGGGCAGCGGGCCTCGATGTCTCACCGGTGGTCCACCTGGCGGGGGAGCCGGGAGCGGGACAGACCCTCACCGTCTCTCTGTGGCTGGCGGTCAAAAGGGCCCGGGCACGCAGCCGGGTGCAAAAGGTGAAATCATGAGAACACCGCGCGCGGGGGAAGGATCCGGCACGCCGACGCGCACGCCGTGGTGTGCCCAGAAGGGGTTGTCTGCGGTGCCGCCGGCACCGGGACCGGACATCGACGTCTCGTTCGAGTTCTTTCCGCCGAAGACGCCGGAGATGGAGCAGACCCTGTGGTCGTCCATCGAGCGCCTGGCGGTGCTGCAGCCGCGCTTCGTCTCGGTCACCTACGGCGCAGGGGGCAGCACGCGCGAGCGCACCCACGCCACCGTGCGGCGTGTCCTCGAGGAGACGTCGCTCGTGCCGGCGGCGCACCTCACCTGCGTGGCCGCGACCTGCGCCGAGGTCGACGCGGTCGCGCGCGGCTACTGGGACGCCGGTATCCGGCACATCGTGGCCCTGCGCGGCGACCCGCCCGGCGACGACAACACGTACCGGCCCCACCCCCGAGGCTACCCCTACGCGGCCGAGCTGGTGAGCGGCCTCAAGCGCATCGCCCCCTTCGAGCTGAGCGTGGCCGCGTACCCCGAGGTGCATCCGGACGCGCCGTCGCCGCAGGCGGATCTCGATAATCTGAAACGCAAGATCGACGCCGGCGCGGTACGCGCGATCACCCAGTTTTTCTTCGACAACGATCTCTATTTCCGCTTTATCGACCGGGTCCGGGCGGCCGGCATCGACGTGCCCGTGGTGCCGGGCATCCTGCCCGTGACCAGCGTGAAGGGGCTGCTGCGCTTCGCGGCGAGTTGCGGCGCGGGCGTGCCGCGCTGGGTGACCGAGCTCTTCGACGGGCTCGACCAGGACCCCCAGACCCGCCGGCTGGTGGCCGCGACGGTGGCCGCCGAGCAGTGCACGCGCCTGCGCGAGCAGGGCGTGCGCGAGTTTCACTTCTACACCCTGAACCGCGCGGAGCTCACGTACGCGGTATGCCACATGCTGGGGCTGCGACCGGTGGAGCCGCAGCCGCCCGCGGATGCACCCGAGTGGCGGGCCCGGGCGTGACGGAACGACAACGAAATCCAGGAGGGGAGGAGCTGATGCAAGCACTACGTGCGGCGCTCGCCGAGCGCATCCTGGTGCTCGATGGCGCCATGGGCACGACCATTCAGGACCATCGCCTCGAGGAGCAGGACTATCGCGGGAGGCGCTTTGCCGACCACCCGGGCGAGCTCAGAGGCAACAACGACCTCCTCAGCCTCACCCAGCCCGATCTCATCCGCGGGATTCATGCGGCGTTTCTGGAGGCCGGCGCCGACATCGTGGAGACCAACACCTTCAACGCCACCGCCGTCTCGCAGGCCGACTACGGGCTCCAGGCGCTGGTCCACGAGCTCAACCACGCGGGCGCGCGCCTCGCCCGCGAGGCGGCGGATGCGGCGAGCGCGGCCAGCCCCGAGCGGCCCCGCTACGTCGCCGGGGTGCTGGGCCCGACCAGCCGCACCGCGTCCATCTCGCCGGACGTGAACGACCCGGGCTACCGCAACATCACTTTCGATGATCTCAAAGCGGCTTACGCGCAGGCGGTGCGCGGGCTCGTGGAGGGCGGCGCGGACCTGCTGCTGGTGGAGACGGTCTTCGACACCTTGAATGCCAAGGCCGCGCTCTTCGCCATCGAGGATTATTTCGAGGCCGAGGGCGTGCGACTTCCGGTGATGGTCTCCGGGACCATCACCGATCTCTCCGGGCGCACGCTCTCCGGGCAGACCACCGAGGCTTTCTGGAACTCCATCCGTCACGTCGCGCCGTTTTGCGTGGGGCTCAACTGCGCCCTCGGCGCCAAGCAGCTGCGCCAGTACGTGGCGGAGCTCGCCCGGGTCGCGGACGTCTACGTGAGCTGCCATCCCAACGCCGGTTTGCCGAACGAGTTCGGCGGCTACGACGACTCCCCAGAGCACATGGCGGAGCAGCTCGGGGAGTTCGCGCGCTCGGGATTGCTCAACCTGGTGGGCGGCTGCTGCGGGACGACACCCGAGCATGTGCGCGCCATCGCGGAGGCGGTGCGCGGCGTCGCGCCGCGCGAGCTTCCGGAGCTGCCGGTGCGTTGCCGTCTGTCCGGGCTGGAGCCCGTGACCCTCGGGCCCGAGAGCCTGTTCGTGAATATCGGCGAGCGCACCAACGTGACCGGGTCGGCGCGCTTCGCGCGCCTCATCCGGGAGGGCGACTACGACACGGCCCTGGAGATCGCGCGCGAGCAGGTCCAGAACGGCGCGCAGCTCATCGACGTCAACATGGACGAGGGGATGCTCGAGTCCGAGGAGGCGATGTCGCGATTTCTGCGCCTCGTCGCCGCCGAGCCCGACATCAGCCGCGTGCCGGTGATGGTCGACTCCTCCAAGTGGTCGGTCATCGAGGCGGGGCTGAAGTGCCTCCAGGGCAAGGGGGTGGTCAACTCCATCAGCCTCAAGGAGGGGGAGGCGGCGTTCGTGGAGCAGGCGCGGCGGGTCCTTCGCTACGGGGCGGCCGTGGTCGTCATGGCTTTCGACGAGCAGGGCCAGGCGGACACGGTCGAGCGCAAGGTCGCCATCTGCGAGCGCTGCTACCGCATCCTGACCGAGGAGGTCGGCTTCCCGCCCCAGGACATCATCTTCGATCCCAACATCTTCGCGATCGCCACCGGCATGGAGGAGCACGCCGACTACGCCGTCGCGTTCATCGAGGCGACGAGGCGCATCAAGGCGAATATGCCCCACGTCAAGATCTCCGGCGGGCTCTCCAACATCTCGTTCTCCTTCCGGGGCAACAACCCCGTGCGCGAGGCGATGCACTCGGTGTTCCTCTACCACGCCATCCGGGCGGGCATGGACATGGCCATCGTCAACGCCGGCCAGCTCGCGGTCTACGACGACATCCCGGCGGAGCTGCGCGAGCGCGTCGAGGACGTGATCCTGAACCGCCGCGCCGACGCCACCGAGCGCCTGCTCGAGGTCGCCGACTCGGTCAAGGGGCAGGCGCGCGAGCGCGCGGACGATCTGAGCTGGCGCGAGACGGACGTGGAGGGGCGGCTCGTGCACGCCCTCGTGCACGGTATCGCCGACTACGTCGAGGAGGACACCGAGGAGGCGCGGGTGCAGCTCGGGCGGCCGCTGGAGGTCATCGAGGGGCCGCTCATGGAGGGCATGAACGTGGTCGGCGATCTGTTCGGCTCGGGCAAGATGTTTCTGCCGCAGGTGGTGAAGAGCGCCCGGGTGATGAAGCGTGCGGTGGCCTACCTGGAGCCTTTCATGGAGGCCGAGCAGGAGGGCCAACGTGAGCCCGCGGCCAAGATCGTGATGGCCACCGTCAAGGGCGACGTGCACGACATCGGCAAGAACATCGTCGGCGTGGTGCTCCGCTGCAACAACTACGAGGTGATCGATCTGGGCGTCATGGTACCGAGCGCACGGATCCTGGAGACGGCGCGCGCGGAGGGCGCGAGCATCGTGGGTGTCTCCGGGCTCATCACGCCGAGCCTCGATGAGATGTGCTACGTGGCGAAGGAGATGGAGCGCGAGGGTTTCGATATACCCCTGCTCATCGGCGGCGCCACCACCAGCCGCGTGCACACGGCGGTCAAGATCGCGCCGGGGTATCGTGGACCCACGATCCATGTGCCGGACGCATCGCGCGCCGTGGGCGTGGTCGGCAAGCTCCTGACCCGCAGCCAGCGCGAGGAATACGTCGCGTCGGTACGCACGGAGTACGCGTCCATCCGCGATCGGCGCGCGCAGGAGCGGCGCACCGGACGCCGCGCGAGCCTCGCCGACGCCCGGGCGAACAAGCATCCCTGCGACTGGTCCGCCTACGCCCCGCCGCCGCCCGAGCGCCTGGGACTGCGCACTTTCGAGACGTTCGATCTCGAGGATCTCAGCGGCTACATCGACTGGACGCCTTTCTTCCGCAGCTGGGACCTGTCGGGGACGTATCCCCGCATTCTCGAGGATCCCACCGTCGGCGAGGCGGCGCGAACGCTGTTCCGTGACGCGCAATCCATGCTGCGCCGAATCATCGACGAGCGGTGGCTGGAGGCGCACGCGGTCATCGGATTGTGGCCCGCAAACACGGTAGGGTCCGACGACATCGAGGTGTACGCGGATGAGGATCGCGAGCGCGTGCGCGCCACGCTCCACACGCTGAGGCAGCAAACGGTGCAGCGCGCGGGGCGCCCCAATCTGGCGCTCGCCGATTTCATCGCTCCCAAAGAGTCCGGTCTCAGCGATTACATCGGGGGGTTCGTGGTCTCGGCCGGCTTCGGGGTGGACGAGATCGTGGCCGATTTCGAGCGGCGCCATGACGACTACAGCGCCATCCTCGCGAAAGCGCTCGCCGACCGTCTGGCGGAGGCTTTCGCCGAGCGCATGCACCAGATGGTGCGCACCGAGTTCTGGGGCTACGCGCCGGCGGAGACGCTCGACAACGCCGCACTGATCCGCGAGGAGTATCGCGGCATTCGACCCGCGCCGGGCTACCCGGCGTGTCCCGATCACACCGAGAAGCGTATCCTCTTCGATCTGCTCGGCGCCGAGGAGCGAACCGGGGTCACCTTGACCGAGAGCTACGCCATGCTGCCCGCGGCCTCGGTCAGCGGATTGTACTTCTCCCATCCGGACAGCCGTTACTTCGGCGTGAGCAAGATAGCGCGCGATCAAGTCTCGGACTACGCGCGTCGCAAGGGGCTCACCGTGGCGCAAACCGAGCGATGGCTGGCCCACGTGCTGGGCTACGACACGGAAGACGACGAGCAGGCGGCGGCTTGAGTTTGATGCCGTGCGGCGAGATCGCGCCCGGTGGTTGATTGCACGTCGGGAAGCACGGGCATGAGAGTGTCGCTCATAGCGGCCATGGACCAGGATCGGGTGATCGGTGTGGACAACGCGCTACCGTGGCGCCTGCCCGGCGATCTGCGCCGTTTCCGGCAGCTCACGCTCGGTAAGCCCGTGCTGATGGGGCGCCGAACGTACGAGTCCATCGGCGTTCCGCTCCCCGAGAGAGAGAACATCGTCATCACCCACGACGAGGAGTACGCGGCCGAAGGCTGCAGGGTGGTGCAGTCCGTGGACGAAGCCCTGCGACTGTGCGAGCCGCACCCCGAGGCGATGGTGATAGGCGGCGCGTCCCTGTACCGGCAGACGCTTCCGCTCGCGCAACGGCTGTATCTGACCCTCGTTCATCATCGTTTTAGAGGAGATACTTTCTTCCCGGTGTTCGAGTCGGACGCGTGGAGCGAGGTGGAACGGCGCCACTTTGCACCGGATGCGCGCAATCCCTTCCCGTACACGTTCCTGATCTTGGAGCGCCGTTAGCCCGCATTTCTCGGGATCCGGGGCTGCGGGCCCGAATCCACCCGCCATGCGGAACCCTATTCATTCGGATGAAACATGCTGAGTGTCGTTCTCTGCGAAGAACCAGAGTTCTTCGAGGGAACGGGCTTCTGCGCGACGCTTCATTTTTTGGGCGCTTTGAGGTAGTCTGCGTGCGGCGGTCGATAAATATCCTCTCTATCTCGGTTCGTGCCGGCTTTCTTCGAGGGGGGCGAAGAATGTTCTTGGCATGCGCCGGGCCTGCCTTTGAATCAGGAGGTTGGATTCTCCCGGGCGGGAGATTGAGTAATGCGAGATAAAGGCAGTCACGACGACTCTTTGCCAGAGAAGAATCGAGAATAAGAAACAACCGGCAACCCTGTCTTGAATCCAAGCTGATCCGGGTCGTGTCGGCGTCCCGACAATGGGCGAAGAGTCACGTCACGCGTGGGAGCGAGGCCGCAACCGATGCCTGGTACGCTGTCGATTCTGGTAATCGATGATGATGCCAGTGACCGCGCGTTGGCGTCGCTCGTGTTGCGGCAGAGCCTGCCCGATGCGCACGTCGAGGAAGTCGACGGAGCCATCGCCTTTGCCGAGCATCTGGCTCGAAGCGGCTTCTCCGTCGTCGTGACCGAATCCGAGTTCTCGTGGAGCGAAGGCGCCGAGGTGCTGGAGATCGTGCGTCGGCGCCATCCCGATTGCGCCTTGGTCGTATTCAGCAGCATCGGGCTGGAGGAGGTCGGAAAACGGGGCGTGTACCCCGACATCGACGCCTTCGTGAGGAAGAGCAGCGCCGGTTACCTGGAGCTTCCCGAAGCCATTCGCCGGGCCACGGAGAGGGCCGCGCGGAGGCGCACCTTCGCGGGCGACACGCCCTATCGGACGCTCGTCGAGGGGCTGCCCGTGGGCGTGTTCTCGTTATCGGCGAGCGGCCTCGTCTCGGACACCAACCCGGCTGCGTCCGCAATTCTGGGATTCGCGACCCGCAGCGAGCTGCGCGGGCGGGCGCTCGAGGACCTGTTCATGACTTTCGCGGCGCGCGGCGCGTGGCGGGCTTTGCTCTCCGGAGAGGCGCCGGTCAACGACCTCGAGGTCGAGGTCCGCCGCGCCTCGGGCGACGCCACCTGGGTGCGCCTCAGCGCTTGGCCGGTCACCGACGAGAATGGCAAGATCGTACGCTTCGAAGGCACCATCCAGGACATCCTGCCCTACAAGGAGGCGCAGGCGAAGCTCTCCCGGCAGGCGGAGGCGCTCAAGCGCTCGAACGAGGAGCTCGAAGAGATCACCTATGCCCTCTCGCACGACCTGCAAGAGCCATTGCAGCTCGTTTCCCGGTACGCGCATCTCATCGCCGAGCGCTACGGGGGCGAGCTGGACGCGGAGGCCAGGCCCCTGATCGAGCATCTGACCGGCAGCGCCGAACGCATGCAGTCGCTCATCGACGCCGTGCTCGACTACTCACGGCTGGGGACGGAGGAGCGGCGCTTCAAGCCCCTCGACCTGGGAGCCGCCGTGGACGAGGCGGTGGAGAATCTGAGAGGGGCCATCGACGAAGTCGAGGCGCGGGTCGAGCGCGAGGATCTGCCGACGGTGATGGCCGACGATCGCCAGATAGTGCAGCTCTTCCAAAACCTCATCGGCAATGCCATCAAGTTCCGTGGGGACGAGCCGCTGCGCATACGCATCGCAGCGCAGGCGCGCGAGGACGAGTGGCTGGTCTCCGTGGAGGACAACGGCATCGGCGTGGAGCCCAGGCATGCTGAGCGGATCTTTGCTATGTTTCAACGTCTACACACCCAGCAGGAATACCCGGGAACGGGGATCGGGCTGGCTGTATGCAAGAAGATCGTCCAGCGTCACGGCGGCGAGATCTGGGTTCGCTCGGAGCCGTCCAAGGGCTCGACCTTCTACCTGACTCTGCCGAAGGCGCCCGCGGACGACACTGTCTGGCAGAACTGAAGCGGAGTGGTGTGAGGTGACGGCCGGCGGCGAGATGAAAGTGCTGTTGGTCGAGGACAACCCGGCGGAAGCGCATCTCATCCGCGATACGCTCTCTCGTGCGCGGGGATACCGCTTCGCCGTGGAGCACGTGCAGCGCATGCAGGCGGCTCTCGAGCGCCTGCCTGCGGAGGGGCTGGACGTGATCCTCCTCGACCTGTTTCTGCCCGATGCGGGCGGTTTGCCCCTTTTCCGCGAAGTCCATCGGCACGCCCCGCACGTCCCCGTCGTCATCCTCACCAACATGCAGGACGAGGAGGTCGCTGCCACGGCGGTGCGCGAGGGCGCGCAGGACTATCTGCTCAAACGCGAGCTCGAGCCCAACCTGCTGCTGCGCGCGATACGATATGCCATCGAACGCCAGCACGCGGAGGAGTCGCTGCGCGAGAGCGCGGAGCGTTATGCGCTCGCGGTCAGCGGAGCCAACGACGGTGTGTGGGACTGGAACATCACCAACGACAGGGTCTACTTCTCACCGCGCTGGAAGACCATGCTCGGGTACCGGGATGCCGAGATCGGCGACGATGTCGCCGAGTGGTTCGACCGCGTCCATCCGGCGGACATCGAGGGGCTGAAGAGCGCGTTGTACGCGCATCTGCGGGGCGGCGCCGATCACTTCGCACACGAGCATCGGATCCACACCAGGGCCTCGGGCTACCTGTGGGTATTGAGCCGCGGTCTCGCGGTCCGGGACGAGACGGGGACCGCGTATCGCATGGCGGGCTCGCTCACCGACATCAGCGCGCGCAAGCGCGCCGAGCAGCAATTGCTGCACGACGCCATGCACGACAGCCTGACCGGTCTGCCCAACCGAGGGCTGTTCCTCGATCGGCTGGATCTCGCCTTGCGCCAGCACCGCCGCGACGAGGAGAAGCTCTTCGCCGTGCTGTTCTTCGACCTGGATCGGTTCAAGCACGTGAACGACAGCCTCGGGCACAGCACCGGGGACGAGCTGCTAATGAGCGTCACCCACCGGCTGAAGAAGTTTCTGCGCCCCGGCGATACGCTCGCGCGCTTCGGGGGTGACGAGTTCGCCGTTCTGCTCACCGACGTCACCAGCGTCACCGATGCGACCCATGTGGCGGTACGCATTCACGAGTTGCTCTCGCAGCCGTTCATCGTCCGGGGACACGAGGCCCTCACCTCGGCCAGCGTCGGGATCGCGCTGGGCTCGAAGCGATACGAGCGTCCCGAGGAGGTGCTGCGCGACGCCGATCTCGCCATGTATCGGGCCAAGTCCGCGGGCAAGGCCTGCTACGAGGTGTTCGACAGCGCCCTCTACGAGCACGAGATGGGGGCCGTGCGGCTCGAGTCGGAGCTGCGCCGGGCGGTGGAGCGCGAGGAATTTCTCATGCATTACCAGCCTATCGTAGCGCTCGAGAGCGGACGCATCGTGGGTCTGGAGGGGCTTATTCGTTGGAATCACCCCGAGCAGGGTTTGATGAGCCCCCACGGCTTCCTGCCCCTCGCCGAGGAGAAAGACATCATCGTGCCCATCGAGTGGTGGGCGTTGCGCGAGACGTGCCGGCAGATGCGCCGCTGGCAGGAATGTTTCCCCGCGGACCCGCCGCTCTACGTCAGCATCAACATCCCGGGCAAGCTCTTCGTGCAGTCGGGCATGGCGCAACGCATCCGGGCGATACTCGATGAGAGCGGGCTGGCGCCCGAGAGCCTGCGCCTGGATATCACCGAGAACGCCATCATGAATCACGGGGATCTCGCCCTGGCCCGGCTCAGGGAGCTGCGAGAGCTGGGGATCCAGGTGCACGTGGACGATTTTGGCACGGGATACTCCTCGCTCACTTCCCTGCAGCGCTTCTCCTATCACTCGCTCAAGATCGACCGCTCGTTCGTGAGCAGCCTGGACACCGGCGGGAGCCGGGCCGTGGTGAAGACCATGGTGACCCTCGGGCAGACGCTCGGCATGAACGTCATCGCCGAGGGCGTGGAGACCGAGGAGCAGCTGCGCCAGCTCCGGGAGATGAGCTGTCCCCAGGCGCAGGGTTATTGGTTCTCCCAGCCGCTGGACATCTACGGGGTCGAATCTCTGCTCGCCCGCACCCTGCACTCGCCGTCCATACAAAAGTGAGCACTCGCTCACTTCGGGGTCGGGTCTTGCAATGCCGCATCGGTGGGTCGCGTGGCGGAACTAAGGGTTTTCCGTGACCCGATGCGNNNGATGCGTCATTGCAAGACCTGACCCCGGGGTGCGCGCAGGGTCCGCGCACGGCGCGCGTGCAGGCGCGCCCGATCCGCATCCCCCGCCGCCCGCAGCAGCCGAGCCGCGTGGGCGTGCAGCAGCCAGGCGCGTCGGTGGCGTCCCCCGCCCGCGCTGCCCTCGAGCGTGCGACTCACGGCCCGCGCCACGCGCGCGAGATCGACGCCGGGGCACGTGCCGCGCTCGGCGGCCCCGGCGAGCCAGGCGAGCGCGTTCACCGTGTAGGTGTCGTCGCCCACCGGTGACAGCGCCTCCAGGCGCACGTAGGCGCGCTCGGGGGCGCGCCGATCGGTCACGCAGTACGCGCTCAGATAGTGCAGCCCGATGCCGTACGCACGCCGCTCGCCGTCGAGCGCGGCGGCCCGCTCCAGATGCCCGAAGGCGCGCTCGAGATCGGGGCGGTTCATGTACAAGCTCGCGAGCCCCATGTGCACGCGTGCCGAGCGCGGATGGGTGTGCTCCGCCGCGAGCAGCATTCCCTCCCAGGATTGCCAGAGGAGCACGCGTTGATAGGTCGTCACCGCATACCCGAGCGGGATGACGACGAGCACGATCACGAGCACCCGCGGATGGCGGGTCCGCGACGAAAGAAACCACGCGCCCAGCGCCATGCCGAGAAAGATCCCGACGCCGGGTAAGTAGTTGCGGTGCTCGAAGTAGAGCTCGAGCGGGAACACCGTCGACTCCACGAGATGCGCCGAGAGGAAGAACAGCGGTCCGAAGAGGACGAGCGCGGCGCGGGCGTGCCTGAGATGCCACGCGGCGACGAGCAGCGCCCCCCACGCCAGCACGCTCAGCAGCGTGGTCGGCGGTGCGAGCAGCCCGGTGGACTTGGCATAGTCGTCATGGTAGAGGCTCATGGCGCTGCCGCCGGGAAGCAGCAGCAGGTTGGCCAGATAGTCGAACAGCACGCGCGCTTGGCTCAGCAGCCGTTCGTACCCCGTGAAATCACGCGCGGCATAGCCGCCGCTTATCCAGTCGGGGTTGCGCATCGCCAGAGCGCCCGCCGCCGCTGCCGCCAGCACCACCGGCAGCGTGGCGGCGGCCATCGCCGCACGGCGTGCGCGCACCGGTCCCCGGAAGCGAAAGAAGCACAGCTCCACCACCAGGATCAGCAGCGGCAGCAACGCGCCGTTCTCCTTGCTGAACGTGGCGAGAGGCCAGAACAGCACCAGGGCGAGCCCCATGAGACCGACGCCGCGGGCGAAGTGCGTGGTGAGGGCCTGACGGCCGACCACGTAGCTGAGCAGCCCGCCCAGCACGAACAGCGCGGCGAGCTGCGCCATGCGCTGCACGACGTAGAGCACCGTGCTGACCATGAGCGGCGCCAGCAGCCACGCGGTGCTCACCCACAGCGCGATCCACCAGCGGCGGGGCCCGACGCCGACGGCGGGGGCCGCCAGCAAGCGTCCGCTCAACCAGAAGACCAGCGCCCCGCAGAGCAGGTGGATCATCAGGTTGGTGTACTTCATGACCCACACGTCCGGTCCGCTGGTGAGCCAGTTGGCGACGAAGCTCGCCAGCGCCACGGGCCGCCCGGGGGTTTGGGTGGAGATGCGCGAGAACACCACCTCGCGCCAACCGAGCTCGCCGCGTTCCATGGCGGCGAGGGGCTGGAGGTTCGGGTAATCGTCGAGGACCAGATCGCCGGAGAGCCCCGGCCAGTAGCACGCCGCCGTCAGGGCCAGCACCAGGTACAGGCCCGCGGCCGGCGCCGCCTCCCGTAGCCCGCATTTCTCACCAACCCACGGCTGCGAACGCGGATCTGGACCAAAGGGGACAGATCTATTTTTCATTGAAGCCTGTCAGCTCGTATATACGGGGGTGAAAAATAGATCTGTCCCCTTTGGTCTTCGGTCTGGCGCTCGGCAAAGGTGCTCGACGTACTGTCAAGTACGCCTGCGCGCCTTTGCTCTCGCGCGCCGCCAAGGGCGCGCTCGACGTGCACTAACTCGGCGCGAGGGGGCCGCGGTTTAACTCGGAAGCCGCCGCGGGGCGGAGCATCGAGGCATAGTGCGGCCGGGTCAGCGGGCGGCGTGGCTGGGCCTGCACGGGACCGCGAACCACTGCTGGTCGTCCAATCGCAAGGCGGTGAGGGATCCGCCCCACACGCAGCCCCTATCGAGATGGTAGACCCGGTGCTGCGGCGCCACCGGGCGTTCGAGCTGCAGCGTGGCCCAGTGCCCGAACACGATGCGCTCCGAACGGCTCTTGCGCCCGCTCACCGCGAACCACGGATGACAGCCCGGCGGTTGCGTGCCCGGGGGGCCGCTCTCGCCGAACACGAGGCGTCCCCGGTCGTCGCAGTAACGCATGCGAGTGAGGGCATTGGTGATGAAGCGCAGACGCGCCCAGCCCTCGAGCTCGGGCGACCACCGGGCCGGCTCGTCCCCGTACATGTGTTTCAGGTACGTCCGGTACGCATCGTCCCTGAGCGCGGCTTCGACCTCGGCCGCCCGCTCGGCCGCCTCGTCGACGTCCCACTGCGGCGGCAGCCCCGCGTGTACCATCGTGAATCCGAGATCCTCGTTGCGGTGAAGGAGCGGCCGGCGCCGCAGCCACGCGAGCAGCTCATCCCTGTCCGGCGCCTGCCGCACGTCCCCGAACCTATCCTCGCGGCGCACCTTGTCCACACCCTCGACGACCGCGAGCAGGTGCAGGTCGTGGTTTCCGAGCACCACCAGGGCGCGCTCGCCCAGATCTCGCACGAAGCGCAGCGTGTCCAGAGAACGCGGGCCGCGGTTGACCAGATCGCCCACGAACCACAGCCGATCGCGCTCGGGGTCGAATGCGATGCGCTCGAGGAGGCTTCGCAGCTCCTCGTAGCATCCCTGGACATCTCCGATGGCGTAAACGGCCAAAACCCGGGCTCCGTGGGCGAGACGCGTGCGCCTCTAGGGTGGAACGAAAGCCCGCCATTGTACTCGGCTCGCTCGCGCCCCCCTTCCGAAACCCACACGTACCACTTCTACATGGTGGACCGGGAGGCGGTGCGGGGCATTCGCACCGGCCCTTGCGGCTTTTTCGTGGACTGCGACGATTTCGAGCGCGGGAGAATGCCCGTGGCGGCGCAATACGTGCCTCACGAGCACATCGAGGTGGGCGCCGTCGTGGCGGCCATGGGCAATCACTTGATCGACCCCACCTCTCCAGAGTTCGCCGAGCCGCCGCAGAAGTTCACCCACACCTGGATCTTCGGCGCGTACGACGGCCACCTCACCTTCTACGAGCCGATGATCACCCATGCGTTCCTGATGAGTCGGCCGAACCTCTGCGCACCCATCAAGCAGCCCCGGTCCTGGGAGCGATCCGGTTACTATCCCACGCGGTACTGCCGGCGGGGACGCACGCCGGTGGTCGTGCGCCCCCGCCGTCTTGCAGGCAGGATCTTCAGGCGATCCGTGCTTGAGGTTGCGAGGCGCTCTCCACCGGCAGCCCGGCCTCGATCCAGTCCTGCTTGCCCTCGTGATAATCGAAGACGCGGGTATAGCCGAGTGCGGCCAGACGCTGGGCGGCGACGCCGGAGTTCCTGCACGGCGCGCTCGCGCAGTAGACGACGATCTCGGTGGACTTGTCCGGCAACACGGTGGGCGCCAGCACGTCCACCTCGTCGTGGGGGATGTTGATCGCCCCCGGCAGATGCTTGTCCGCGAAGTATTTCGGCGGCAAGGCCTCGACCAGGGTGACGGGCTCATTGCGCTCGAGCTTGGCTCGAAGCTCGTCTCGGGTGATTCTCTGGACCATGGTGTCGTCTCCTGTGTGAGTAAAGGATGTGACACCATTGTGTGGCGAGAGGTGAGAACCGCAATTCCCGAAATCGGCAAACCGCGTTTGCACATTCGCAAGGGCTCCCGCAGGGCATCCGTTCGCGCCTGTGGGGCCCGAGGTGCAGCCGGTGAATGCGGTTCTGAACGCCCAGGCGTCGGACCCGCGCAACAAGGCTGACTCCAGTGAAGAAAGCCGTGATGGCGCAGCTCGATCACACCTTGGAGAGGGGGGGCCGGCGGTGAAACCAAAAGGTTACGCCGTGGCGCAGGGCCCGTTAAAAGGTCCTTTTCGGTACCGAAACCGGCGGTCCAAGCCGCTCTCGCCTTGCTTTTTCGGGACGTATCCGCCTAATTTCCTTCGCTTACGCAGGTCCGACCCCAGCTCATGTCGACCCCGGCCACCTATCAGCTAGCCGTCGTCGTCAACGATCGCAAGGCGCGGGTCGCCTTCGTGGTGCTGCTCGTGGGGGCGGGGTGTATTGCTCTGGCACCGATCTTCGTGCGGCTCTCCGTGGTCGGTCCGGTCCCCACGGCGTTCTGGCGCGCGGCGCTGGCGGCGCCGTTCCTCGCCGCTCTCATCCCGGTGCTGCCTGCGGAGCGTGGAAAGGCACGTTGGCCGCGACATAGCCATCTCATCGGCTTCGCCGTGGCCGGGCTCATGTTCGCGGGCGATCTGGGGTTCTGGCATCTGTCCATCGTCTACACCACCGTGGCCAACGCCACTCTCTTCGCGAACATGGCGCCCATCTTCGTCACCGTGTTCTCGTTTGCGCTCTTCGGGACGCGGTTTACCGGCTTGTTTCTGTCGGGGATGTCTCTCGCCCTCGTGGGGGCGGTGCTGCTCATGGGAGAGAGCTTCACCATCGACCCGGAGCACTTTCTGGGTGACGTGCTCGGGCTGGTGACGGCGATGTTCTACGGCGCCTACTTCATTGCCATCGCCCGGCTGCGCGCCGAGTACGGTGCGGCCACCGTGATGGCCCTCGCGACGCCCTTCACGGCCTTGTTTCTGATCCCGCCGACCCTCGTCGCCGGTGGCCCCTACCTGCCGGAGGGCGTCTACGGTTGGAGCGTGCTGCTCGGGGTCGCCGTCGTCTCGCAGAGCCTGGGCCAGGGACTCATCGCCTACGCCTTCGCGCATCTGCCGCCCGCCTTCGGCGCCGTGTCGTTGCTCCTGCAGCCGGTGCTGGCAACGCTCTTCGCCTGGTTGCTGTTCGAGGAAGCCGTAGGGGGAGTGCAGGCCTTGGGGATGGCCGTCGTGCTGGCCGGTGTTCTCATCGCCCGCCAGGGCGCGATGGCCAGGAGCTGATCTTGGCAGCTACCGCTGCTCGACCTCGAGGTTGACCTGCCGATAGGAGCGCTCTGGAGCCTCGCACCACTTCGTGGGGCGCCGGTGGAGTGCTGAGGTCATCGGGCTGGGCGAGCTGGCAATCTCCGATCATCGTTCCAGCCAGCCGCGCCAGGAGGAGATCGTGCGGTTGGTCAGCGAGACGCGCGTCGGCGCGATGCTGGCCGCCAAACGCGGCATCTGCCACTTCCACGTGGGCGACGGCGAGCGCGGACTGACGCCGCTGCGCCTGCTCCTCTCCGAGACCGAGATTCCGGCCCAAATGTTCGGTGGCCGTGCCGGCAGAAGAGGGGAGGCGCGGCAGACGCTGCGGCCGTCCCTGGCCGTCGCCGGTCCCCGACGCGATCTCCTCTCCCCGCCGGGAGCGGGCCTCTCACGCGGCTTCCCGCCGGTCGAGACGCCGGCGCGCCCCGGGCACCGGCCGGCCGCAGCGCGGGGAAACCGTCTCCGTCTCCCGTGCCGCGCGCGGCTCGCCCCGCACGACATTCCAGATCTCCCCGCGCGCGATCCCGATGTCGCGCAGCATACGGTCATCCAGCCCCGCCAGCTCGTCGTAGGCTGCCCGTAGGTCGCGACGGCGCTTGAAGGCCCGGATGCCGCGCACGAGGACCCGGCCCAAGGCCCCCACGGCCGCTCGGAACACCGCCCGGAAGGCCTGCGAACGCAGGCGTCGCCGCTCTTCGTAGAATCTGCGGTCCAACTCCGCATCCTTGGGATCCGGGATCAGAATCACGCTGTAATCTCTCGCGGACATGCTGCACCTCCTATCCTACAAGTTAGATTTACTCATGATCGCCATTGGGCGTCTTTGGGCTGTACAATCATTCAATCGCGTTAAGGCGTGAGAATAAGGGGTCAGCACGCTCGCGACAAACGATGGTTTCTCACCAATACTTGAATTCGATTCACCTTTGGGAGGTCCGACCATGGTCCGCCTGCCACCCCTCAACGCGGTCCGGGTGTTCGAGGCTGCCGCCCGCCTCGCGAGCTTCAACCGCGCGGCCGAGGAGCTGCACGTCACCCCCTCGGCGGTCAGCCATCAGGTGCGCGCGCTCGAGGAATACCTGGGGGTAAAGCTCTTCCAGCGGCTCACCCGCCAGGTCCAGCTGACCACCGAGGGGCGCTTGTACCTCGGGCCGGTCCGGGATGCGCTGGAGCAGATCCGCTTGGCCACCGAGCAGATCGCCCGGGATCGGCACAGCGGGCCGCTCACCATCAGCGCGGCACCGTCCTTCACGGTGGGCTGGCTGATGCCGAGGCTGAGCCAGTTCCAGCTGGCGCATCCGGACATCGAGGTCCGACTGAACGCCTCGGTGGAGGTCGTCGACCTGACCCGCTCGGACGTGGACGTGGGCATCCGCAGCGGCACCGGCGAGTGGCCGGGACTGCGTGGCCACCGGCTCATGGCCGAGGAGCTGGTCCCGGTGTGCAGTCCCGCGTTGCTGGAGGGCACAGACGCACCCGCGAAGCCCGCCGACCTGGCGCGCACCACTCTGCTCCACGAGCTGCCGCGCATCGGGCAGTGGCGGACATGGCTCTCCGCCACGGGCGTGCAGCACCCCGAACCGGACCGGGGACCGAAGCTCCAGAATCAGGCCCTGGCCGTGGACGCCGCCGCCGCCGGAATGGGCGTGGCCCTCGCCAACCGGCGCTTCGTCGAGAGCCAGCTCCAGGACGGACGCCTCGTGATCCCGTTCGAGACCGGCTTCGTGAGCGAGTGCGTCTACTACCTGGTCTACCCCGAGGCGCGCGCCCATCACCACAAGGTGGCGGCTTTTCGGGACTGGCTGCTGGAGGCGGTGGCCGCTGCGGGGGAGACGCTGGAGGAGACCACCGACGCCGCGGGGTGAGGAGCCCAGCGGGGCGCGACGCGCACCGCCAGCGGGCAGGTGTCGCCGGTCTTCGAATCCTGCTGGTTCGGCTGCACCGTCCGCGAGCAGCCGCCGGTCGTCGTGAGGGTCTTCGTCGATGGTGGTGCGCTCTCCGTCGGCTTGGGTCGTAACCAAACCATTCGCCGGTCGCAAGGCAGGGAGCCGCGTGCGGAGCAGCCTCGCCGAAGGTCCCCAAGAGAGCCGACGGCGCGCAGGCCCACGCTCGTCGGGGAGCGATATGAATGAAAATAATTCATCTTTTTCTTGAAAGAATGTCGTTTGTCAGTCGCGGAGAGCCCCTTTAAGCTGCACCGATACGTGGCATGACAGGTCGCCGGGTCGAGGCGGCGGCGGTGCAGAGGTGAGCTTTTTTTCACGCGCGTGAGGCGACGCGCAACGCGCAAGGGGGTGTGTCATGAACCCATTAGGCCGAGACACAGTACAACAGGTGGGGGCTGAGCACGCTCTCGGGCCGCGGCGTCCCATGGGGCTCGTCGGGGATGCTGCGCTGGAGGACGTAACGGCGACACTGACCTACATGGTCAGGAGCCCAGAGAAACCCTACGTCCACACCTCCGCCCTCACCGGCGACGCCCCGCGTTACTTCGCCGAGATGGAGCGCCGTGTGGTCACCATCCGCAATGCCCGAGGGATCGCCGGAGCGCTCTCGCTCGATCGCGAGGGCTTCGAGTTCTGGAATCACGACACCCGCGTTCAAGATTTTGGCGACGATGCGGAGGTGGAGTGCGTCTATTACCCGGAGACGGAGAGGCTGCTCAAGAAAATCACCGGCGCGTCGCGGGTCGTGATATTCGATCACACCCGGCGCAGCGACGACGGCACGGAGCGCGAGGGCTTTCGCGGTCCGGCCAGCCGCGTGCACAACGACTACACTGCCTGGTCCGGCCCCGAGCGCGTGCGCGCCCTCCTCGGTGCGGATCAAGCCGAAGCGCTGAACGGGACCCGCGTGGCCCAGGTGAACGTCTGGCGGCCGATTCGCAGTCCCGTCCTCCGTTCACCGCTCGCGCTGCTGGACGCCTCGAGCGTTGCGCCAAAGGACCTGATCGCCACCGATCACGTCTACCCGGACAGGGTGGGGGAGATCTACCACCTCGCTTACAACCCGAACCAACGCTGGTTCTATTTCCCCAACATGCACCGCCACGAAGTGGTGCTGATCAAGGGGTACGATTCGCTCGAGGATGGCCGGGCCCGGTTCACGCCGCACACCGCGTTCGATGATCCAACGACGCCGGAAAGCGCGCCGGCGCGCGAGAGCATCGAGGTGCGCACCTTGGTCTTCTTCCAGGATTAACGCGACCCCCGTTCGCGCCGCTACCGATGTGCGGGATCTCTATCCCGGAGGTACGCCTGCAGTCGGTTTCGGACGTCGTGGCACAAGACGACTCGATCACGTGCGCGTCATTACTGCGTCTCATCGCATCGCCGTCTACCACACGGCTCGAGCGGAATGTCGGTCTATGACGCCGCCCCGGAGCCGGCACTGTGGCGAGACACCCTGGAGCGGTTACGGCAGGCGGCCGATGCGGCCACAGCCGTATTTCCATCGGCGCCTTCGTGCTCGACCAATCAGGGCGCATCACCTTCACGAACCAAACGGCTGAAGAAATTGCCTCGGAGGGCGACCGGTTGCAGCTCACGCACAGCAGTTTGCGAGCCGCCACGCCCTCGGAGACCAGCGCATTGCAGCGACTAGTGGGTGGAGTGTTGCTCGGTGGCTCGAACAGCGAACCCTTTACTCTGGCACGCCCCTCCGGTCGGCGTCCGCTAGAGGTCTGGGCGGCACCATTGCGTCGAGATAGCTCTATGCTTGGCGGCGCGACCGCCGCAGCGGTTGTTTTCGTGAGCGATCCCGGACGCCGTCATGTCCCAAATGGGATACGAAACACGGTTGCGTGCCGCCTCGGGGTCGACCACCGCACCGTGACCGGCTGGGAGCGCACCCGGCACGACCCGGCTGTCGAGCATATCCCGCAGGTTCTGTTCTTCCTGGGCCATCAGCCCTTCCCACCGCCTCAACCCCCCGCGGAGCGATTTCCAGCCGCGCGCTGCCGGCGCGGCCCACCGTGCGTGCGGACTTCGTGGCTCAGCCCGCCCTACGTTTACCATGAGCGCTGCACGGCCCCATCGAGCGCCCGGTAGCCGATGGCTTCGGTCAGGTGGGCAGTCTCGATGCCTTCCGCACCTGCGAGATCCGCGATGGTGCGCGCCACCTTGAGTACGCGATCGCGTGCCCGCGCGGACAGCGCCTCGCTCATCCGTGCGTCGAACCAACCCTGTTTGTGCAGCGCGGCACTCACTCTCCGACGTTCTCTAACACAAGCTCGGTGGGCACACAACAGCCCCTGGCCTGTAACTAAGTGATTTGCAAAAAGAACTTGTCTCAATTGATTTCAGGGTGAAGCAAGGTGACACTAACGTGAGGGGCATGCTTCTCGCACGAATCGGCGATTCCCACTGACGCCCCCGCTCTTCAAGGGGCGACACGAAACAGCAACCAGGTTACGGGAGGGGGTAAATGACTGCTGACAACGAAATCGCTCGCATGGACGCTGTGACAATCGCCAAGCAGGTGCGCGCCAAGGAGCTATCACCCGTCGAAGTGGTTGAATCGGCGCTGCGCCGCATGGAAAAACTCGAGCCCTATCTGCACGCGTTCTGCACTCCTACGCCAGACCTCGCCAAACAGACGGCCCAGCAGCTCGAGAAGGACGTTCAGGCTGGTAAGGATGGTGGAGTGCTGGCGGGTGTCCCGATAGGGATCAAGGACCTCGTGGTCACCAAAGGCATCCGAACAGTCTCCGGCTCGGTCATCTATAAGGAGTTCATCCCCGACGAGGACGATGTCGTCGTCGAGCGGCTGAAGGCCGCCGGGGCGGTCATTCTCGGTAAAACCAATGTGCCGGAATTCGGCTACAGCGGGGTCGGCCACAACCCGGTGTTCGAGACGACCCGCAATCCGTGGAATCTTGATATGACCCCGGGGGGCTCCAGCGCGGGCTCGGGCGCCGCGGTGGCCACCGGCATCTGCCCGTTCGCCATCGGGAGTGATGGCGGCGGCTCGATCCGCATCCCCTCGGCGCACTCGGGCCTGTACGGAATCAAAGCTTCGATGGGGCGAGTGCCCCTCTATCCCGGCACGCGCGATGAACGTTATCCGGGCGTGTCGAGCTGGGAGGGGCTGGAGCACATCGGGCCCATGAGCCGCACCGTGGCGGACAGCGCCTTGATGCTGTCGGTCATCGCAGGCCCCGACGATCGGGACCGCCATACGCTCCCGGCGCCGGACTTCGACTGGATGGAGTGTCTCGAGGGCGGCATCAAGGGCCTCAAGGTCGCGTACAGCCCCGACTGGGGCTACGCGGCCGTCGACTCGGAGGTACGCCGGATCGTGGGCGAAGCGGTGAAAGCTTTCGAGAGCGATCTGGGCTGCACGGTGGAGGAAGCCAGCCCGGGCTGGGAGGATCCTTATGATGCCTTCTGGGGTCTGGTTGCCCTCGAGACCGATCTGAAGGGCATGCGCGAGCTAGTCGCCGAGCATGGCCACGAGATGACTCCGCATCTGGTCGACTTCCTGACGCGGCCGTGGACGGCCGAGGATCTGACCAACGCCGTCATCACACGCAAAGCGGTCGTCAACAAGATGTGGAAGTTCATGCGCAAGTACGACCTTCTGTTGACGCCGACACTTGCGTGCCCGCCGTTCCCTGTACACATGCAGGGCCCAGAGAAGATCGAGGGACGGATCGTTCACCCTTTCCAATGGCTCGCGTTCACTTATCCCATGAACATGACCGGCCAGCCCGCGGCGTCCATACCAGCAGGGCTCACAAAGGATGGGTTGCCGGTGGGGTTGCAGATTGTCGGACGCCACTTGGACGACCCGACGGTGCTGCGCGCATCGGCCGCTTTCGAAGCGGCCCGGCCCTGGAAGGACCGTTGGCCGCCATTACTGGAGCAACTCGGTCTCTGAGGAGTTGGCTGCGCGGTCGGCTACCGCGCCGCAGCCGGGCTCGCGCCGCCGACGTTGGCCCCTTCGAAGAAAGGAAAAACAATGACGGAACAATCAACTGCTTCTGAAGTTCGAGAGGAATTTCACTCCAAGCCCGTTCCGATGGCTTCGCGTCTCGGATTCGGGGAGCCCGCCCTGGTGTGGTCGGGATTCGGGGTGGCGTTCATCTGCGCCGTGATCGGAGGCCTCATTCAACAAGGTCTGGGCACGGGTAACGCAATTCTCGCCATTCTCACCGGCAATTTGATCCTTTTCGTTTATTCGGCGCTCATCGGATATGCGAACGGGAAATGGGGGCTCAACTTTCCGCTCACCGTGAAAGAGGTCTTCGGCCGGAAGGGAGCAACCATTCCGATCCTCATTCTCGCGCTCCTGGTCACGGGATGGTACGCATTCCAAGCGTGGCTGACGTCCGACGTGCTGCGCGTGGCTTTCGATATCCAAACGGCAGGAGCGGTCGGTGTGATCGCAGCGGTCGCCGCGGTCATCTATGCCATTCCGGTCATCTTCGGCATTCATCAGATGGCCAACGTGCGCAAGGTCGCAATCCCGGCAATGGTGCTCTTCGTGCTCTATTACATGATCGCCCGAGTCATCCCCAATTTCGGAGAGGTGATGAGCCGCGAGGGCAATGGAAACATCAGCTTCCTGGTTGGCGTGGGGATGGCATGGAGCACGTTCGTCGTGAGCGGCACTATGACTGGTGACATCGTGCGCTACACGCGCAACGGTCACCAAGCGGTATGGGTGACAGCGGTGGCATTTCTCTTCTCGAATGCGCCGTTCATGATCATGGGCGCACTCATATCAGCCGCCGTGAACGACGCGAACGTCGTTTACTTCTTCGACCAGAAGACAGCGGCAGTCCTGATCCCGCTCGCATTCCTGGCAATTTTGAGCTGCTGGTCGACCTGCGATGCGTGTCTCTACAACGCCTCGATGGGGTTCTCCAACAGCCTCCCGGGATTCAACTGGCGCAGGGCCGCCATTCTCGGCACCATCATAGGGCTCATCGCCGCCGGCACCGGCCTCATTAGCGATGTCGTCAAGTGGCTCATCCTATTGGGCCTGCTGGTTCCACCCATCGGCGGCACCATCATCGCGGATTACTTTTTCGTGCGCGGTGAAGGCGGGTTCGGTGTTTCTAGGACGAGCGAGTACAACTGGGCTGCGATCATCGCGATCGTCATCGGCGTGGGCCTGGGTTACTGGCAAAACGTCGTCTGGCCGGAGTTTCTGTTCGGCGCTATCGGGATCGTGAGCTCATTCGCCATTTACCTGATCCTCGTCAAAGTGGCGGGCGCTCAGCTCGGCGCGCAGTTGAGCGACACATCGAGCGGTGCCGAGGCGGAAGCCGTTCGGCCGACTCCGGCCGCGGCCATGCCCGACTGAACTCGATACGAGAGGGGTTCGAAGGGCGGGGCCCATGCTCAACAGGGCCCCCGGCACCGTATGTGCGGTTTGCGTCGATCCAGGTCCTGGTGGGGCGGGATCCGAGAGCACTCAGGATGAGGCAGTAGCTAGGCACAACATGAAATAACAACCACTTAGGGGCGCTTCGGCGCCCCTTGACTTGCTTGAGATCGGCTTGTATTGGTAGCAAGGTGGTAGCAAGAAAGGCCCCGCCGGAGCGGGGCTAAGGTGCGGCGGTCGGCACTTCCATGCGATTTTCAGAACAGGGCGCGCCACCCGATCATCAGGAGCCCGATGATACTGCCTATGAGGAACAGGTGCAGGGCAAACGCAAGGAGCAGATCGATAGACGCTCCGAGGAGTGCGCCAAGCACTGTCATGCCCGCTACCCACGCGCCTTCGGCTCCTAACCAGTCGGCCAGCAGATACCCACCCACGCCGCCAAGGCAACCCATAAACGCGCGTACTCCGTCTCCCATCTTTCATCCCTCGCGTCGGCTGCCAGCAAAATGCGCTTGGCGAGCCGAACGGTCAAGAAAGCGAAGTGAATTCGCCGGCAACGGATACACAGAGAGCGCGAGTCCGTGTCCGCGGCGCCCTGCACCGTACCCCATCGGCCCTCCTCCATCTATAGGAGATCGGCGCGGCGTTTGTAGGCCCAGGGCGATAGCGCTATGGTGACCCTGCTGGGTTCCCACCCCGCAGAAGGCCGTCATGCGCATACTCACGCTTGCCCTGGGCTTGCTGCTGGCGCTACCGGCTGCACACGCTGACGAGTTGCCGCTGCCCTGCGACCATTGGCGCTACGACTCGCTGGTTTGCTGGGTCGAGATACTGAGCTGGGCGGAAGTCACCTTCGACGGCGAAGCGGCGAAGAGATTGGACAAAGCTGACCTGGAGCGCCTAATCAGGATGCGGGTGCACAATGACCTCTCGTTTCTCAAGCACGAAGTAGCGGACCCCATGGAGGCAACGAAGCGCCGGGTGCAGCTATGGCATGAAGTGCAAGAAGCACCCGATGACAGATATATGGAGACGATGTCGGAATACAACGCGTACATGAAGAAGCGCGCGGCGCTCCGCTGCCACATTTGGACCGTAGGCACTGGCTATCCGCTCGCCTTCCACGTCGAATGCGAACTGGACGGCTACTCAACGTACGACGGGCTCTGGAGCAGGAGGGACCAAACTTTTGAAAGCTTGAGTACTGCATATCTTGCAGTGGGCTCCGAGGCCAGCTTGCAGGATCAAATCAACCGCATCATCCGCAAAGCGGTGGCGAGCATCAGCGCTAAGTTTACGGCAAAGCCATAGGAAATCTGTGGGTCTCTGGCTTATACCCGCTTTGCCACTTCACTAGCTCGAGATCGCTCGTATCACGCAAGCTCTTGGCCATGAGTGCACCCATTTCCTGAAGGACTTTCCACCGGCGAGGCGGATCGCAATCAGCACGGCCTGATCTCGGTGGAGGAGCTCTACGACTACGTCCACGACAATGTGTTGCGCGGGAGTCCCCAGGAGATACACGAATCCAGAGAAGCGACACGTACATGGGTCAAATGCGCGCTTCTCGCTAGTGCACCATTCCCGCAAGCGACAACACTGTCGAAGCCATCGGCTTATCCTTCGCGATTCTCATTCGACGTGGAAGCTTGACGTCGCGACGACAAGTTGTTAGTTTTCTGCTTGCATGTGAGCGGAAAACTGATTCCGTTCACATTGCGTCTCGTACGAGTTGGTATCAGGGAACACAAACCGACTCAAGTAGCAGCTCGATCGACACTTCGGATAATCGGGTGCTTGTACGCAGGCGCGCGGTGCGCGGGCGCACGCCTACGGGAGACGCCAAGGCGCGGACGATATGATTAACAGCGAGGTCCATTCGTCCACACTTAGTGGTGGCCCGAGCCAAGCTTGGAGCTGCTATGCGGAACCAGCAGCTGCCACGGAGGAGGTCAATGGATAGCCGTATTTACATCGAAAATCCGCCACCTTTCAGGCACGGCGTTTCAGGCGAGCGTTCCCGGACGGCGCCGATCGAAGACGGCGTCGAAATAGCGCGCGAGTACCTGAAGGCAGGCGTACCTCTGAGCGGCTTTCATCACTCCGACCTCGACCCTTACGAGGCGAAGCGCCGAGGCTCGGCGATCAATAGGGATATAACTCGGTACGACACCTTCAAATACGCCGCATTGGTTCACCGCCAACTCGACCACATGCGTATCATTACCGTGCCTCATCGCATCGTGGTGTACCAGATGCCCGAGGAGCAGGAAAGCTCCTTCAGAAAACTTGCCACGAGCGGTATCCGCAATGTGGTCCTGGTGGGCAAGCCGTACAGCAAGCATCCCGATGGAGTCGAATACCGCACGAGTGTGGAGGAGATGCTCGGCCACCTCAGCTGTCTCAAGCCCGAGCTGGATCTTCACCTGGGTGTAATCGGTATTCACTCTCGTAAGGGCGAGGCTGAGCGTATCGCCAACAAGTTCGAGGCCGCTGGCGGCAGGTTGCGGGTTTTCGGCCAGTTCGTCGACGATGCGGAGGCTATGGCATGTCTTCTGGAGCAACTCGCCCTTGAATTCGAAAGCCGAGGCCTGGATCTCCATCGACTCGAATGGAATATCGGTCTTGCGATGTTTGCCCTCAAGAATCGGAAGTTCTACGCTCAGCTCTTGCGAAAAGATGAACTCGCCTGTGAGCGGCGATTCACCGGGCTCGATTCCATGAACCGACGGCTCGCGGTCTCCAACGAGATGAATCTCGAGTTCGCCGAGCGTATCGCTGATTGTGCCAGACGTCTCGGTATTCAGGTCGGCTTCAGTATTCAACCCATTATCGAACGCTTCAGAAGCGGTGACGTCCATCCATCAGTGCACGCTGCGGTGCGGCTTGCCAAGGCCATCGCGCCGCTGACCAGCAGTCGCCGCCATACTCGTGACGAGGTCGAACCGAGTTGACCTTCCGCGAACGGCACGGTTGACGTTTCAGCTTTCCGTTCCTGAAACGCCGATTCCAGGGCCGATGCCGCTCGGTCCTGCGGTGCACACGGCATCGTCCGCGTATCTGGCAAACGGACAGCGCGACACCGCCCGCCTCATCCAGAGGTCGAACGCGTAGTGCATGCTTCCAGCACCGCTGGCTCCTCACCCGAATCGCATCCTTCGCCGAGCGCCCCGGACGATAGCCGCAGGAATCAGCGTGGAAGTGCGGTTCGAGCAACGGCTCCAGGTACATCTTCACGACTGTCTGCGCCACCCGGTCCGCCACGGTGGGGCCCCGAGCGTACGGACACCTCCGCCCTTCTTCGGGATGCCCGCCTCCCTGACTGGCGGCGGGAAGCAGCTGCCCGAAGCCATGCGGTTCCAGAGCTTGTAGCTCACCACCACATCTTTTGAACGCACCGGCAGTGGGCGGTTTGAAGCCTCCTCCTGAAAGGCGGCTCCGAGGGGCCTACCCCCATCTTCGCCACGGTACCGCTTGCCCCATGGACAAGCGTTCGTGTCACACCCACGCGCAGGATCTTCTTCGGATGCGCGAAGAGCACCTCGACCCTCTTACGGTCTCTGCGTGACTGCGTGTAAGCCTCGTGCTCGCCAGTGCTCGAGCCAAATCACGTCCATCCCCGTGAAGGGAGCGGTGGATGTTTCGAGCTGGTTCCTTAGGACGGCACCGGGCTTGCATTCAGCTTTGTTGGTTGCAGCTCGACGGTTGCTGGCCTATGGGCTTTTGATCTTTTCGTGATCTTCTCGTGATCCTCTTGTGATCTTTCCTTGTGAAGATTCACAAGGAGGAGGCATGGAGCCGCACTCGAGCCCCGGTCAGGGACAAAGCAGGAATTACCATGATCCAGAGTATGCCCGTGCCCTTTGCATCGCCGTTCGCGATTGTAGTGCTGGCATTTCTACTGCCAGTTCGGACTCGAGTTGCCGCTCGAGACCATCCGATACCATCACGAATGCAACTGCCCTCAACTCATCGTCCTCGAGTTACCAGTCGTGGACAGTAACCGGGTCCACCTGCTGCTCCTGAGCAAACCAGCCAGGCGGGCCTGCAAGGTCTCTTCAGCTGAGGTAGTCCCTAGGAGGAAGTCATGAAACCCAGAACACTCACAACTGTTGCTGTGGTGTCACTGCTCATCGCCCCAGTGATTGGCCTGGCCAATCAGCCGCAGGGCACACCCAATCATCCGCAGGGCACACCGGGTGCAGTGTACACGATGACCAACGCGGCGTATGGCAACGAGGTCGTAGTCTATGATCGCCTCGCCGACGGCTCGCTGCGTTTGTCGGCCAGTTACCCTACGAATGGCCTCGGCTCTGGTGACGACTTGGGCAACCAGGGTGGGGTCGTCCTGAGTGACAACGGCCGCTGGCTTCTCGTCGTGAATGCCGGCAGCCATGAGGTCTCGGTATTCTCCGTCAATCGCCACGGCCTCACGTTGGTAGATACGGCTCTGTCCGGGGGGATCCGGCCAATCAGCGTGGCCGTCGACCGGGACCTCGTGTACGTCGTGCATGCTGGAGGGAGCGTCGGAGACGAGGACAGCATTGCGGGGTTGAGACTCGGCCCCGATGGAACGCTGAACCCTCTGCCCGGCTCTAGCCTTCCGCTGAGCGCTGCGGAGACTGCCCCCGCCCAAGTCGGCTTCTCCCCGGATGGCCGATTCCTGCTCGTGACGGAGAAGGCCACGAGCCTGATAGACGTCTTTCCGCTGGACGCGAGCGGATACGCTGGTCCCCCGGTGTTGAATCCCTCGTTCGGACAAACGCCCTTTGCCTTTGACTTCGGCAGACGCGAGCAGCTCTTCGTGTCCGAGGTCTTTGGGGAGGCGGAGGACGCTGGGGCGGTCTCCTCGTATCACCTGGAGCCGAACGGACTCCTTGATGTCATTGACGGCTCGGTGCCCAACACGGAGACGGCCCCCTGCTGGCTCGTGGTGACAAGTGGTGGACGCTACGTCTTCACCACTAACACCCCGGACGACTCCCTCTCGGCTTACGCCGTTGACTTCGAGGGACAGCTCGAACTGCTCGACGAGGACGGTCGATCCGGTGAGCCGGGGACGGGCACGCGCCCGCTCGACATGGACCTCAGTGACGACGGTCGCTTCCTTTACACACTCAACATCGGTAACGACACGATCAGCACCTTCCGCGTGAGGCCCAACGGGTCCTTACAGCGTCTTGGGGCGATCGATGGCGTACCCGACGGAGCCAACGGTCTGGCCGCCCGTTAGGCCGGGGCGCGCGGGGGGCATTGTGAGCTCCCTGACGTTTTGCGAACTCCCGACAGGGGGAGCTCGTGTGCCCAACAGCCAGATCAGGCATCGTGGCGCAAGGGGTGAGCGGGTCTTGGCTCTCCCGCCACCCCTTCCCTGTACCTATTTCTCAGTTCCCTGGCACTGACGTGCTGTCTGGAGCGCCGCATCGATTGCAGTATCAGGATCGTCCGAGAACCCGAGGGACAGGAGGTTCATCAGGGTCGTCCGGGAAGCCAGCGGGCCCGAGACGCCGGCGCGATAGCGCCCGTTGATGCACCGCAGCAGGGTGCTTTTGCCCGAGCCGCTCGGGACCGACACGGGGGTCGTGGTCATTGCTATACTTTTTTGACAGGGTTCGCTCCGTCGAAGCGTCGGCCGTGAACTCACTACGCCTTCGGCGTCCCACCGGCCGGCCGCAGGGAGCCGGCCCCCGAAAAAGAAAACCGTCATATTGACTTGACCCCGCGGCCTGCGGGGCCACAGCGACTTTCAGGAGGAGGAACCATGAGCACACTGCAAGGCATCGGCTCTTCGCTGCGCTCGGCTGTTGTGAGCTTCGCGCTGGCGGGCCCGCTGGTCCTGGCGTTGGCAGTGCTGGGGGTGGCGCCCGCCCAGGCGGCGACCTACACCATGGTCATCGGGCACCTCTACCCCGACGACATCACCAACAACGAGCAAGCCGCCGCGCTCGAGCGCTTCCGCCAGATCGTAGAGACCGCCACCGGCGGTGACATCGACGTCCAGGTGTTCGGGGGCGGCGCGCTCGGCAGCGAGGTTGAAATGGGCAAGCAGGCGCAGAAGGGCAAGACCATCCAGTCGGTGTTGATGTCCTCGGGCGCCAACTCGTCGTTCTTCAAAGAGTATCAGCTTGTGACGACGCCGTTCCTGTTCCCGAACTACAAGGTGGCATGGGAGTTCTTCGACTCGGACTATTTCGCAAACTTCATGCGCGGGGAAATGGAGCAGAGCGGCCTGCGCTACCTCGGGACCTTCGACGACGGTGGCGGCTTCGTCGCCTTCACCAACAACAAGCGCGTGATCAAGACGGTGGATGACATCAAGGGCCTCAAGATTCGGGTCGAGGAGAACCCGGCTCACATGGCCGTCATGAGGTCGCTCGGCGCCTCACCCACGCCGCTGCCCTGGGGCGAGGTGCACACGGCGCTGGCCACCGGCCTGGCCGATGGGCAGTTCAACGCTCCGGGCACCAACGACATCTTCAATCTCGCCGAGGTCACCAACTACACCACCTGGAGTGGGCACGTCTACAACACCATCACCTGGGTGGTGAGTGACCAGTGGTTCTCGCAGCTCCCTGGGAAATACCAGAAGATCATCGTGCAGGCGGCGCGCGAGGCCGTGCACATGGGTCACGGCATCGCGACCCAGATCACCGTCATCGGCTGGGTGAATTCGTGCAAGCGCTTCAAGGAGTGCTACATCCTCCCGGATGAGGAGAAGGAGAAGATGAAGGCGATCGCGCAGCCTGCCTTCAAGAAGTGGATCACGGAGGACTTCGGGATTGACCCAGCGCTCGTCGAGGAGTTCTGGGCGGCCGTCGACGACCTCCAAACGAACCTCGACGCGAGCTGGGAGAAGAAGTACCTCTACTGAGGAGCTGAGCCCCCGGGGGTGGCCGGCGCGCCGGCCGCCCCGCGGCCCTCTTTGGCTTTCGCGCCCCGCCGAGCATGTCCTTCCCCCTGGCCCTGCGGCGCATCAGCGACGCCGTGGACCGCGGTGTCGTTCTGCTGTGCGCCGTGCTCGTGGCTGCGATGCTCTCGGTCTCGCTGGTCGGGATTTTCTTTCAGTTCGTGCTCGGCACCCCCCTCACTTGGCCGCACCCCACGACCCGCATGATGCTGCCGTGGCTCGCCATGCTCAGCCTGACGGCCGCGTTCAAGCGCGGAGAGCACATCGCCATCCTCATGGCCATCCGCCGCCTGTCGCCGAGCCGGCTAAGGTGGGTGCGCATTGGACATCTCGTCGTGGTCAGCGCCTTCGCGCTCGCTATGGCCTGGTACGGGATCGGCTACTTCGAGAACGCGACGCAGCTCTTCATGGTCTCCGCCGCCATCCAGGTCTCTCACCGTTGGCTGGCGGCGTCCGTTCCGGTTTGCGGGCTTGTCATGTGCCTGCACCTGCTGAGCGGCCTCGCCCTCGTCGAACAGAAGGAATTCGTGCCTGAGGAGGACGAGTGAGCACCGCGCTGACCGTCTTCGTGCTGCTCGCGCTCGCGGGGGTGCCGATTGGGCTCGTCATGATCGGCGCGGGGCTCACGGGAGCGGTTACCATCGGTGGGCTCGACTACCTCGAGATCATCTCCGATCGCTTCTTCGCGGGCGTCTCGGGCTTCGTTCTGATCGCCATCCCCTACTTCATCTTCACCGCCGAGCTCATGAACCGCGCAGGCATGACGGACCGCTTGGTCGCCTTCGCCAACAGCCTCTTCGGCCGGGTCCCCGGCGCGCTGTCGCACGTCAACGTCACCGTGAGCGTGTTCTTCGCTGGCATCACCGGCGCCGCGGTCACTGACACGGTCGCCATCGGCCGCATCCTCATCCCGGCGATGAAGCGCGAGGGCTACGCCGCCAACTACAGCGCCGCCGTGACCGCCTGCTCCTCCATCATCGGCCCCATCATCCCGCCCAGCATCATCATGATCGTCTACGCCGCCACCATCGGCCGTATCTCGGTCATCGGCCTGTTCGCGGCGGGGCTGATCCCGGGGCTCATGATGGCGGGGGCGCTGCTCGCCATAAGCGGCTGGCTCTCATGGCGACGCGGCTTCATGCGCCACGAGACACCGAGCCTGCGGCGCGTCTGGCGCACGGGGCTCTCGGCCTTCCCGGCGCTTTTCATTCCGGTTGTGATACTGGCGGGGATCCTGAGCGGGGCGACCACCGTGACCGAGGCCGCCGCCATCGGCGCCGCCTACACCTTCACCCTGGGGGTGCTCGCCTATCGCACGATCGGTTGGCGCGAGCTGTGGCGGGCCCTCGTCTCGACGGTGAGCTTCTCCGGCGTGGTGTTTTTTCTTCTGGGCGCGTCCACGGTGCTCGGCTGGTTCGTGACCCGATCGGGCGTCGCCCGTGACGCGGCCGAGTTCATCGCCACCTTGAGCGCCGAGCCCGCGGTGCAGATCCTGGCCGTCGATGCGCTGCTGCTCGTGGTGGGCATGTTCATCGACGTGCTCCCAGCCGTCGTGGTGATGGCCCCCGTGCTCGCCCCGGCCATGGCCCAGCTCGGCTTCGACTCGCTGCACTTCGCGATCGTGATGCTCCTCGCGCTGAACATCGGCAACATCACTCCGCCGGTCGGCATGACCCTCATGACCGCCTCGCGCATCGCGCGCATTCCCTACGAGTCGGCGGTGATGGCCTCTTTACCTTTCCTCGGGGCGCACCTCGCGGTGCTGGTGCTCGCATCGGTGAGCCCGGAGCTCGTGCTCTGGTTCCCGAAGTTGATCGGGGCGCTGCGATAAGGCAGCGTTATGGAACACGGGCTCGGACCCGAAAGAGAGCCGCGCATGAGTACCTGCGACTTCCTCATCGTCGGCGCCGGCATGGCGGGGGCTTCGGCGGGCTACGAGCTCGCCGGCCATGGTCGCGTCATCCTGCTGGAGCGGGAGGAAGCGCCCGGCTATCACTCCACCGGGCGCTCGGCGGCGCAGTTTCTCGAGAGCTACGGCAACGCGGCGGTCCGTCGCCTCACCCACGCGAGCCGCGCCTTCTTCGAGCACCCGCCCGGGGGGTTCGCCGAGCATGCGCTGCTGACCCCGAGGGGCGCCCTCTTCGTCGCCCGCGAGGAGCAACGCGAGACCCTCGAGGCCACCCTCGCCGAGGTGCAGGCGCTGGTGGGGACGGCCCGCGAGCTCGACGCGATCCAGGCGATCGAGCGGGTGCCCGTGCTCCGCCGGGACTACGTGGCCGCCGCCTTCTACGAGCCCGACTCCATGGACATGGACGTCGCCGCCATCCACCAAGGCTACCTCAAAGGGCTGCGCCGGCGAGGCGGCCGGGTGGTGACGGACGCCGAGGTCGGGCGCCTCTCGCGAGTGGGCCAGGCGTGGGAGGTCCAGACTCGGAACGGGCGATTTTCGGCGCCGATCGTGATCAATGCGGCCGGCGCCTGGTGCGACGAGATCGCGCGGCTCGCCGGCGTACCCCCGCTCGGGCTCACGCCCAAGCGGCGCACCGCCATCACCTTCGACCCTCCGTCCGGGGTCGACATCACGCGCTGGCCGCTCGTGATCGACGTGGACGAGACGTTCTACTTCAAACCGGAGGCCGGACGCATCCTGGCCTCGCCTGCGGACGAGACCCCGGTGGCAGCCTGTGACGTGCAGCCCGAGGAGCTCGACATCGCCGTCACCGTCGACCGCCTGGAGAAGGCGACCACGCTGTCGGTGCGCCGCATCGCGCACAAATGGGCGGGCCTGCGCACCTTCAGCCCCGATAAGACTCCGGTGGTCGGGATGGAGGAGGCGGCGCCCGGCTTCGTCTGGCTCGCGGGCCAGGGCGGCTACGGGATCACGACCGCGCCCGCCCTGGCACGGGCCACGTCGGCTCTGCTCGTGGAAGGGCGGCTGCCCGAGGATCTCGTGAGCCTCGGGCTGACGCGAGAGGCGCTCGCCCCGTCGCGCCTTCGGTAGAGCCATTCGTCGAGTCCGCGGCGCGCAAGCGCCGGTCATTGCAAGAGGTGGTGTGCCGACATGAGCGAGACGGCATTTCGCGACAGGCTCCGGCGCGGGCATCTGCTCATCGGCACCATCCTGGCACTGCCGTCGCCGGAGGTCGCGGAGATTCTGAGCCGGTGCGGCTTCGACTGGCTGTTCATCGACGCCGAGCACTCGGCGATAGACCCCCTGCGCGCACAGGCGATGCTCCAAGCGGTGGGCGAGCGATGCCCTTGCCTCGTGAGAGTGCCCTCCGGGGACGAGGTCTGGATCAAGAAGGCGCTCGACATCGGAGCGGCGGGTGTCATCGTCCCGCAGGTCAACACGGCCGATGCCGCGCAGGGCGCCGTTCGGCTCTCGCGGTATCCGCCGGAGGGCCGGCGCGGGGCCGGCATCGCGCGGGCTCACCGGTACGGCCTGGAGTTTCAGAGCTACACGGAGTCGGCCAACCGGCAGGTGTCGGTGGTGGTGCAGGTCGAGCACATCGATGCCGTGGCGAACATCGAGTCCATCGCCCGTACCCCTGGCCTCGACGCCGTCTTCGTGGGTCCCTACGACCTCTCCGCCAGCCTGGGGAAGAGCGGGCAGACTTCCGACCCGGAGGTGCTCGAGGCGATCGAACGAGTGCGGTGCGCCTGCCTC